>Ga0209542_10003367_pt1 | contig 34227 bp, 40 predicted proteins | sample RifCSPhighO2_01_FD_184028 | JGI IMG/M metagenome (GOLD analysis project Ga0209542, IMG submission 184028) | Soil microbial communities from Rifle, Colorado - Rifle CSP2_plank highO2_0.1 (SPAdes) (version 2) | ecosystem: Environmental > Terrestrial > Deep subsurface > Rock core/Sediment ...
CTACGGATGGTACCAATTAAACGGGGCAAAAGCTTAAAAACCCACAGATTTTTAAAGAATTACTACTTCTCCAGTATTAAGAAGTAGCAAGGCAATACAAAATGATATTTATATTAAAAGTAACGACGAATAAAGAAGATAAGGTAGCAGAAATGATTGCAGAGCGAGCTATCAAAAAAAATCTTAATGTTTTTGCAATTATAAAACCACATGGATTAAAGGGATATATAATTATAGAATCAGCCGATAGAGATTCTGCTGAAGAGGCTGCATTTAATTTACCTTATGTTAAGGGAATAATCAGAAAGACAGTAGAATATGAAGAAATTAAAATAATGCTTGAGCCAAAGATAGAAGACTTTAATATAGAAGAAGGAGACATTGTTGAAATGATTGGAACCACATTTAGAGGCGAGAAAGCGAAGGTAACAAGAATAGATAAAGCAAAGGGAGAAGTAGTTGTTTCTTTGCTTGGGTCGTCTGTACCTATTCCAGTAACAGTGAAAATAGATAGCATAAAGGTTATAAGGCGTGATGAAGGAGAAGAAGATAAAGATGAAAGTTAAATTAATGGTTGAAGGCGGAAAAATGCAGCCCGGACCCGCTATTTCTCAACAGCTCGGACCGATGGGAATAAATTTGGGTAAAGTGATTAGCACAGTAAATGATGTTACAAAAGGATTTGTTGGTATGAAAGTGCCTATTGAAATCGATGTTAATCCTAAAACAAAAGAGTTTAAAGTGAGTGTTTTTTCACCTCCTGTTGCTGAGTTAATAAAAAAAGAAGCTGGGCTGGAAAAAGGTTCTGGTCAGCCAAATACAATCAAAATGGGCAATATTGCATTTGAAAGAATTATTGCTATCGCTGATATGAAAATGCCCGACTTATTGGCAAAAGATATGAAAGCTGCTGCTAAACTTGTTGTTGGGAGTTGTGTTTCATTAGGCATATTAATAGATAACAAAGAAGCGAAAGAAATTGAGATAGATATTAATCATGGCAAATATGATAAAGAAATAAAAGGGAAGATTATGGATGTTTCTGCTGAAAAGAAAGAGAAACTTGAAAAGTTCTTTGCTGTTAGAAAAGCCAAACAAGAGAAAGAGATTAAGGCTAAAGAAGAAGCTAAAGCCGCTGCTGAAGCAGAAGCTGCTAAAGCCGCTGCTGAGACAGGGGCTGCTGCACCTGCTGCTGGAGCTGTTGCTGAGACAGGGGCTGCTGCACCTGCTGCTGGAGCAAAGAAAGAAGAACCCGCTAAGAAAGGGGATGCAAAGAAAGCAGATAGTAAGAAAGCCGATGCAAAGAAAAAATAGAAATTTCTAAATTAAAAGATATTTTTTAATCGAATGCGTCATCCCATAGTCCATCTTCTTGCCATTGCATTGTTTTTTTCCTGTCAAAACTTTTTAGATATGGCAAGACAGAAAGCTCTTCTGGACTAAGCATTGCACTTAAGAGCTTATATTCTTGGTTACAGAGAATTTGGATAATTGAGTTATCTTCAGTTCCAAATTCTCTGTCTGGAGAATTCGAATGAATGGTAACAGAATCAACCGAATTCTCCATATCTATAGGATATACTTGTTTGTTTTTGTTCATTTGTTTTACCTCCTGCAATATGCAAGAATTTTCTTTTTAAATCAAATGCGAATTTATAATATGGAAAGCAAATTCATAAGGCTTATAAAGGAAAATTGACCTTTTTTATCATGCACAACATTTCCTTGGGCTCTTTTTATGGAATGGATTCTTTTTTTGATTTGTTGATTGGTATTGTTGCACTTTTTATAGCACATCAAAGTCATAAAATTTATAGGTTAATTAAAGAGAGAAATTATAAATTTTTTTCTTTGGCTTTTCTTACAATTGGGATAGCGTTTATGCTAAAGATAGTTTCAAACATAACAATCATACATAGGGTAATAATACAAAGGTCAAATTTTATTATAACTTTAACCTCAGAGCTTGAACAAATGCAAATTGTTAATTTTGTAAGTTTTATTTTATTTAAGATTTTATTGCTTGTAGGATTTTTAATTTTATTCTTAATTACAACAAAAACAAAAGATAAAGAAAAGATATTTCTCTTCTTTTATCTTGCATTCCTTTCAATCTTATTTAGTATTTATTTTAATTTTATATTTCATCTAACTATAACGATTCTTCTGATATTCCTCTGCATTTATTTCCATAAAAACTATGAAAAAAAGAAAACCAGAAGTAGACATCACACTCTAATTGCTTTTTATTTTATCTTAGCTGGGCACATAATAGACATCTTTTATAGTATTATTAGCTCGTTATATATTCTTGGTGAAACACTCTTACTTATCGGATTTATAATATTACTCTTTAATCATATACAGGTAAAAAATGAACCGAAAAAGAACAAAGCTCGAGGTGATTCGGGACCTCTTAGAAATACTAAGAAAAAATAAGCAGGTAAAGGTCACTCACCTTATATACAAAGCGAATCTTTCCAATAATAGCATAAAGCCTTACTTGGAGGAATTAATGAATAATAAAATGATTGAAAATGATATAATAGAAGACAAACGGCGTTTTAATATTACAAAAAAAGGCGAGGAATTCCTCAAGGAGTTCAATAAAATAAAAATATTTTCTGATTCTTATGGATTGTAAGTAAGAGCAAGGTTTATTAATTAACAATATTAGATTTTTTAATGGGGTCGTAGTCTAACCTGGTATGACTATAGCTTTGGGAGCTATCAGTCTGGGTTCAAATCCCAGCGACCTCATTTATTATCAAAAGGTAATTACTTACTTTTGTAAACATCAGAATTCCACTCGATGTTGATAAATAGTCATCTAACTTGGGGCTGTCCAAAAAGTCTTTTTAAAATAGGGGATGATGTTTAATCTACAATGGGCTTAAAACATTCTCATTTGCTCGATAAAAAAAGTTTACTCGTCTATTAATAAAAATCTTCATCTCATTTTTAGCAATAGATTATAATGCCTATAATGATGCCGTTTTTGACTTTTTAGACAACCCCAAATACCAAAAATTTAATGCGAAATCATCAACGGTCAAGAACGTTAGTTCTTGAACCTGCTCAAGAATTAAAATCGAAAAATTCTTAACATATCAGAAACTATCAAATTTTTATGATTGTGATTTTTTCGGAATTCACTTCTGAAACTTCAAGATTTGCCTTAAAACAAATCTTGACAGCGATCAAGAATCATGTTCGAAGGATTCTTGACGAAATCTTATATGTGCAAGGCACAAATAAGTTCGCAATTGGCGAACTTAGGATATACAATATATTGCATAGTTTTCGATATTGCCTAAATTTATAAAAGGTGTTTTTTATATATTAAGAAAATGAAATTTATATTAACAGGGCACAAGGGGCTGATTGGAAGTTTTCTATTAAAAAGATTAATGGAAAGAGGAGACACACCCCTTCTTTTAATTGATAAACGGGAAGGAAAAGATATTCTAGATATAGGCTCTAATCAACTTATAGAAAAAGCAGATATATTCATTCATCTCGCTTCCTTTTGCAAGATTAACAAAACAATAGAAGACCCAGAACTCGCTTTCCAGAATAATGTAATGGGCACGTTTAAAGTATTAGAATTTTGCAGAAAAAATAAAATTTCCAAAATAGTATTTACTTCCTCATCAAGAGTTTTAAGCAAAGAGAAGAATCCATACACTGCAAGTAAATTTTATGGAGAAGAGTTAATAAAAAGTTATAGTGAATGCTACGGCTTAAAATATGTAATTATTAGACCATCTACAGTTTACGGTCCATTCAACGACAAGACAAGAAGATTAATGGATGTTTTTATAATAAACGCTCTTAAGGGAGAAGAATTGAAGATTTTCGGAGATAATGATAAAACCCTTGATTTTACTTTTATAGATGACTTCTTAGACGGATTTTTAATAGCAATGAATCAAAATAATGATAATTTTAATATTTCCTTTGGAGAAGAGGTAAATATAAGTCGCGTTGCAGACATAATAATTTCTCTTACAGGGAAAGGCACAAAATCTTTCTGCCCAGCAGAAAAAGCCCAGCCCCAAAAAGTTAAAGTAGACATCTCCAAAATTAAAAAATTAGGTTATTCTCCAAAAATAAAAATAGAAGAAGGCATTAAAAAAACATTTGATTGGTACAAAGAAAATTTTAAGGAGATAGAAAATCGAAACGATTTTTAATTCAATCCACTTCAATTTTTTCTATTCTAGCAACATATCGAGGGTAAGGAACATCTTTAAAAAAATCTCTTGTATATCGTTGTGCTTCCTTAACACCTGTGAAGTATAACCTTCCTTTATCGGACAATCTCCTCGGACTTAAATCCATGCCTTCTCCAAACACCATATAATTTCCTTCTTCCAATCCAGAAAGAACCTTTCTTTCTTCTAATTCATCCAATACCTCCTCAAAAAATTCAGAATAACTTCCTCCCGTTTCATAGCCTAATTCTTCTCTTACAGAACTTAATGCCATCCAGTCAACTGCCCCAATTCGTTTTGGAAAAATATCAGCCAAATCATTTTCTCTAGAAAAAAAATCTTCAACATTTAAATTTTGTGTTTTCATTTTATCTTTAAAAAAACTTCATTTAAATATTCTTTTATAGTGTAGTCTCCATTTATTTTTTAATCCACCTAAAGATTTATAAACACTCCTTTTCAAGAATTATTAATTAAACCTATGACGTTTATCAACGGAGGTCAAAATGACAGACTTCTATGAAATTATTGAAAAAGCAAGAAAAACAGGAAAAATAGATAAGGGAACAAACGAAGTTACCAAAGCGATTGAACTTGGAGTAGCAAAGGCCGTTTTTTATGCAGCAGACGTTTCTCCAAAAGAAATAACTCAGCACCTTGCATTCATATGCAAAGAAAAGGGAATTCCTTGCGTTGAAGTTGATTCAAAGCAGAAATTAGGTATTGCAGCAGGAATTGCAGTTGGCTGCGCATCTGTAGCAATAATTGATGCAGGTACAGTTGCAAAAGAAATCACCCACTTAAAACGTCAAGAACCCACACCAAAGTAAGTGGTTCTTGAGCGCATTCAAGATGCCCATCTCTGAACTAAAGTTCGGAGAGTTCGCAAAGCATCTTGATATCTAAATAATAAAATTTATTTAACATGGCAAAACAGCAGAAAAACAAGGATAAAACAGTTCAATCTGAAGGAACAATGACAAAGTTCTCTAGCGAAGGCGCTGTTAATGCAATAGCTGAAGAATTTATTGGAAGAACAGGTGCAAGAGGAGAAGTAACTCAAGTAAAAGCCAGAATTCTTTCAGGAAAAAACGAAGGTAAAACAATGAGAAGAAATGTTAAGGGTCCAATAAAAATTGGGGATTTAATTACACTTCGTGAAACAGAAATTGAAGCAAGAAGAATCAAAGGGAAGAATGGGAGGTCCACGTAAATGGTAAAATGTTATTTTTGTGGCAAAGAGCAGCATTCTTTCAAGGGCACAAGCCTAATTAAAAACGACGGCAGTGTTAACTACTTTTGTTCAAAAAAATGCCGCTTAAATTCTACAAAATTAAAAAGAGATAAAAGAAAACTTAAGTGGACAAGTTCATTTAAGAGACAGTAAATTCTTCCCATATTTACATTAATCGTCGATAAAAATTATTTTTTTGAGTAGAAAGGTTTTTAAAGCAAGTTTGATTTTTCCTATCTTGAAGAGGCAAATAAAGTGAGCGACGACAAATCATCAAATAAAGAATACACAGCAGATAAGATAACTATACTGGAGGGTCTTGAAGCAGTTCGGAAAAGACCAGCGATGTACATAGGTAGCACTGGCAAGTCTGGATTGCATCATTTAGTTTATGAAGTCGTAGATAATTCCGTTGATGAAGCAATGGGCGGATATTGCAATCAGATAGATGTTACCCTAAATAAAGATGGCAGTGTAACTGTAATTGATAATGGAAGGGGCATTCCAGTCGACCCTCATCCAATTTATAAAAAATCTGCATTAGAAATCGTTGTTACAAAACTACATGCTGGAGGAAAATTCGATAAAGGAAGTTATGTCGTTTCTGGGGGATTGCATGGAGTCGGTATCAGTGTTGTTGCAGCATTGTCTAAGCATATGAGTGTAACTGTAAAAAAGGGAGGCAAGATTTATCAGCAAGAATACAAGATTGGAAAACCAATTAACGATGTAAAAGTTATAGGGAGTTGCGAAAAAAGTGAAACAGGAACAACAATAACATTCAACCCCGATGAAACAATATTTTCTGTTACTGCTTTTGATTTTTCTATCCTCCAAACAAGATTCAGAGAAATTGCCTTTTTAAATAAAGGACTGAAAATAACATTAATTGATGAAGTTAACGACAAGAAAGAAGTTTTTCTTTATGAGGGTGGATTAGTTGAATTCGTAAAATGGTTAAATAAATCTAAAGAGCCATTGCATCCAAAGCCAGTTTATTATATTAAAGAAGACAGCGGAATGGTAATAGAAGTTGCAGTGCAATATAATTCTGGCTATCAGGAAAATGTTCTCGGATTTGTAAATACAATAAATACTGTTGAGGGCGGCACACACGTTATTGGCTTTAAGACTGCATTGACAAGAGCAATTAACGAATATGCAAATAAGAATAGTATGATTAAAGGTGAAAATCTTACCGGAGACGATGTAAGAGAAGGTCTAACAGCAATTATCTCTGCGAAAGTCCCTGAACCCCAATTTGAAGGTCAGACAAAAACAAAATTAGGAAATAGCGATGTAAAAGGAATAGTTGATAGAGTTAGCATGGCTGCTTTGATGGAATTTTTTGAGGAAAATCCGCCAATAGCAAAAAGAATTGTGATGAAATCTCTTGATGCACAAAGAGCAAGAAATGCCGCTAAAAAAGCAAAAGAATTAATTAGAAGAAAAAGCGCCTTCGGTTCTGGGGGTCTCCCTGGAAAACTTACAGATTGTGCAAGAAAGAAATCCGAAGATACAGAGTTATATCTCGTGGAAGGCGATAGTGCCGGTGGCTGTTTTGTTGGAGAAACTAAAATTGCGCTTGTGGATGGCAGAGAATTAAATTTCTTAGAGATTATTAAAGAAGCAGAAGAAGGAAAAGAACATTTTTGTTATACTATAGGAGATGATGAGAATATTTCTGTTGAAAAAATCATAAATCCAAGAAAGACAAAAGAAAATGCAGAATTGGTAAAAATAACTTTAGATAATGGACAAGAAATAAAATGTACACCAGATCATCGTTTTATGCTCAGGGATGGGACATACACACAGGCAAAAGATTTAATGTCTGGACAAAGTCTTATGCCTTTATATAAGAAAATATCAAAAATTGGCGGTAGGGTTAAAATTGAAGGTTACGATATGGTTATTAATCTAAAAAGTTCAAAATGGAAATTCACGCATTTATTATCTGATGATTGGAATGTGAAAAATAATATCTATCCAAATAATTTTGGGTTTCATAGACACCATAGCGATTTTAATAAATTAAACAATAATCCGACTAATATTATAAGAATGCTTCCAGAAGAACATTTAAGGAGGCATAACGAGCAAATTAAAAGAACATTACATACTACAGAAGCAAAAGAGAAATCAAGATTGGTTCACAAGACAGAAGAATTTAGAAAAAAAATAAGTGCTATTTCTAAAAAATATGGTAAGATGCTTTCCGAAAAAGCAAAGAATCAGTGGAAAGATAAATCTTTATGCGAATGGAGAGCAAATAAAACATCCGAACAATGGACAGCTAATTTTAGAAATAAACGTAAAGAAACGTTACCAAAAACCTATTACATTAAGAGTATGGTTTTATTAAAAAAGTTAATGGATGAAAAAAGATTGAGCGAATATGATAAAGTTAGAATAGAAGAAAATGATAAAAGCAGATTAAAATACAACTCTTTGTTGATTAGATATTTTAACAATGATGAAAAAAAACTTATGTCTGCTCTTGAAACATTTAATCATAAGGTTGTGAAAGTGGAATTTTTGCAAGAAAGAAGCGATGTTTATGATCTGGAAATTCCAAATACACATAATTTTGCATTAGCTTCTGGTGTTTTTGTTCATAATAGCGCTCGACAAGCTCGTAATAAAGATATTCAGGCAATTCTGCCATTAAAGGGAAAGCCATTAAATGTTGAAAAGGCAAGTGCTGTAAAAGTCTTATCTAACGAAGAGATAACAAATTTAATAACTGCAATTGGAACAAACATAGGCGAACAATTTAATATGGAAGGATTGAGGTATTCAAAAATAATTTTAATGAGTGATGCAGATGTTGATGGGTCTCATATTAAAACATTGCTCTTGACTTTTTTCTTCAGATTTATGCCAAAGTTAATAGAAGAAGGGCATATCTACGTTGCTGTTCCCCCATTATATAGAGTTAGAAAGAGAGGAGACCATTACGTTTATACAGATGAAGAACTTAAAGAATTAAAGAAAAAATTAGGAGATAATGCGGAAGTTTTAAGATTTAAAGGTCTTGGAGAAATGAATCCAGAACAGTTATGGGATACAACAATGAATCCAAAGACAAGACTTCTAAAAAAAATAGTTATTGAAGACGCCGCTTCTGCTGACGAGACATTTTCAAGATTAATGGGTGACGATGTTAATGCAAGAAGAGAATTCATTTCAGAAAGAGCGAAGGAGGCGCAGATAGATATTTAATATGGCAATCAGAAGAGCAAATAAAGCAGATTCAAAAGAAATACATTTTATTCTTAATAATACGATGGAATTAAGAGACTACGGAGGGAGAGAAGAATATCCTTCTCGATGGGTAAATGCAATTATTAAAGATAAGAAAAATAATCTTATTCTTGTAAATAATAATAAAAATGAGATGAGGGGCTTCTTAATCGCCCACTTATTAAATTCGATAAAAGATGCAATATTAAATCATCTATTTGTGAAAGAAAAATATAGAAATAAAGGGGTAGCCAAAGAGCTGATGAAAGAATACGAATCTTATTTAATTAAGAATAAGTTTTATTTTAATTTATTGTTTGCTAATAAAAATAATGTATCTGCTAAACAATTTTTTGAATCGCGTGGATTTAAAAGAGGAGAAGATTTTTCCATGTATTATAAGGAGATGAACAACTAAGATGGTTGCAAAAGAAAACGGCGAAGAAAATGTTGATCAGGAAATTGAAAAAGAAGAAATAGAAAGAAGACAGAAAAATCAGATAGGTACAGAGGTCGGAGTTTCTGGAGCAGAAATCGTTGAAGAAATGGAACAGGCATACATTGATTATGCCATGTCCGTTATAATTCAGAGGGCCTTGCCGAGCGTTGAAGATGGACTCAAACCAGTTCATAGAAGAATTCTTTATGCAATGCACGCAATTGGACTTGACTCATCAAAACCAACTAAAAAATCTGCAGCAGTCGTAGGAGAAGTATTGGGTAAATATCATCCTCACGGAGATGCTTCTGTTTATGATGCTCTTGCGAGAATGACTCAAGATTTCTCTTTAAGATATCCTTTAATTAAAGGACAAGGAAACTGGGGTAGTATTGACGGAGATTCTCCAGCAGCTATGCGTTACACCGAATGTAAACTTGCAAAAGTATCCGAAGAATTATTAGGAGATATAGATAAAGAAACAGTCAAGATGAGGCCTAATTTCGATAATTCTGTTAACGAGCCAGATACTCTGCCAGCTAAAATGCCGAATCTGCTCTTGAATGGGGCAACTGGAATTGCAGTTGGTATGGCAACAAATATTCCGCCGCATAACTTAACAGAGCTATGTGATGCAATTGTTGAATATATTAATAATCCTCAGATAACCATTGAGCAACTTTGTGAATTTGTAAAAGGTCCAGATTTCCCAACAGGGGGATATGCTCTCGGTCCAGGAATAAAAGATATGTATCAAACAGGAAAGGGCAAGATTGTAATGAGGGGAAGGACAACCGAAGAAGAAATAAAAGGAAAGTCTGCAATAATTATTACTGAAATACCTTACATGGTAAATAAGTCAAATTTAATTAAAGCAATTGCTGATTTGGCCTCAGAGAAAAAATTGCCAGATGTTTCTGATTTAAGAGATGAATCTGCTAAAGGAAAGATAAGAATTGTTGTGGAATTAAAAAAAGACGTCGATTCTAAGTACACATTAAATAAATTGTTTAAGCACACAAATCTACAAACAAATTTTGATGCTAATATCTTAGCTCTTGTTGGAAATCAGCCAAGAGTTTTGAATTTGAAAAATGTTATTGAGGAATATGTAAAATACAGAAAATTAACAGTAACAAACAGAAGCAAGTTTGAATTGAAAAAAGCAGAAGATCGTTTAGAAATTGTTCTTGGATTGCTTATTTGTCTGAATAATATTGATAAAATTGTAGATTTTATCAAAAAGTCTGAGAATGCAAAAGAAGCTCACGAAGGTCTAATGAAAAAATTCGGGTTTACAGATAGGCAAGCTAAAGCAGTTTTAGAAACAAAATTACAGCAGTTGACAAGTATGGAACATGGCAAGTTGAAAGATGAAGAAAAGAAACTTAAAGAGATTATAGACTATCTCAAAATGGTTCTTGGAAACGAGAAAGAAGTCCTAAAGATAATAAAGAAAGAAGTAATTGACTTGAAAAAAGATTATGGCGATGAAAGAAGAACAAGAGTCATTAAGAAACTCGAAGAATTTGAAGAAACAGATCTCGTTGAAAAGAAAGATGTTGTTGTAATGCTTACAAATTCAGAATATATAAAGAGAGTAGATATAAAGACATATAGAGAGCAAAGAAGGGGTGGAGCAGGAGTTATTGGGGCAGGATTAAAAGAAGAAGATTTTGTAAGAAAGTTAATTACTTGCTCAACTCATGATTATCTATTATTCTTTAGTTCAAGAGGAAGAGTTTATTGGCTTAAAGCCTATGACGTGCCTTCAGCAGAAAGACAGAGCAAAGGAAGGTCACTGGCCAATTTGTTAAATCTAAGAGAAGAAACAATTGCAAATGTTATGGCACTTAATGACTTTGAACAAGGCTATCTGATGTTTGCAACAAAACTTGGACAAGTTAAGAAATTGCCATTGAAAGAGGTTTCTAAGCCAAGAAACATGGGTGTTAGAATAATGAACCTTCCAGTTGATGGCTCTGATGAGATAATTGACGTACAAGAAGTAATTGACAGTCAAGAAGTTTTGTTAGTTAGTCAAGAAGGGCAGGCAATTAGATTTAATTCAAATGACGTAAGACCAATGGGACGGTCTAGCTATGGTGTTAGAGGTATAGAATTAGATGGGAAAGATGTTGTTGTTTCCTTGATGGCAATTCCCAAAGATAAGAAAACAACTGTTTTAACAGTAACTTCAAAAGGTTTTGGAAAGAGGTCTGATTTAGAAGATTACAGAAAAACAGGAAGAGGCGGCAAAGGCGTTATAACTCTTAAAACAACAGATAAAACTGGTCCTGTTGTTGGCTCAATAAGTGTAGATGATAAAGACTCAGTTATTGTCACAACAACAAACGGCATGGTAATAAGAGTTTCTATGAAAGACCTGAGAGTAATGGGAAGAGCAACACAAGGAGTAAGAGTTGTCAGGTTAAAAGACAACGATAAAATGGCAGATATAGTTAAAGTTCCCATTGCTGAATTGCCAAAAGATGGAACATTGGACGCTTATAGCGAAGATAAATAATTCAATATCTCCAGTTATAATATCCAGAATCATCATATCTTGGTTGATAATAATAAGGTGTTGTGTAAGTGTTTATTGCCCCGCCATTATAATTGTTTCGTGAATGATATCTCAAGTTTGAATATGAAGGATAACTATAAACATAATTATTTCCTTCTGGGTTTTTATAATAATTTCCCCCTCTGTTAAAATAATTAGTTGGAGTGTAATCTCTTTGTATTTTTGTTTCTTCTTTTATCTGATGCGTGACTGTTTCTTTTCCCCAAGGAGTGTATTTTGTTGATGATTCTTTTTCTTCATACAATGTTGTTTTTGTATAACCGCTCTCTTCATTCGAATTACCATAATTTGAATTCAAAGGATAATAATAAGTGAAAGCAGAGACTAAAGAAAGTGATAGGAATAAAAATATTATTGGCAGTACAAATATCTTTTTCATATATTTTCTATGTTAATGAAATATATAAATCATTGTTTACTGAAGAATAAGCTTTAAAAACTCCGACTTATACCTCTGTTCATGCTCCGGTAGTTTAGTGGCTAAAACACATCCCTGTCACGGATGAGTCCCGAGTTCGATTCTCGGTCGGGGCGTGTTCGAGAATCGAACGAGGAGAGTTTGATTCACTTTAATTTTCTGCTATTGTAAAATTAAAGTTGTCCACGGCACGAAGTGCTGTGGCATCGGTCGGGGCGTTCATGGGACTGAAAGTCCCATTAAATTAAATATTTCAATAGTGATTAAATTCAATCCCACACAAAAATCTTTAATAATATTTCTAGATAAGTTTATATTCTTAATTATTCATTTAATTATATGAAAAAGTGGTTAAGTTTTGGTATAATTGGAGCGATTATATGCGAAGCTGCCTTATTTATTCTTACATATATCTTTGGACGAAATCCACCAGCAGGCACAATTAGTTTATTCCCATTTCCACCTGGTTTGTTCAATATATTGGCTGCATTTTTCATTGGTTTTTGTATTGGTGCTCTGATAGGATTATTTAGGACAAAATAAGATTAATATAAAAACTTAGATTAATGACTATTCTCATGACAATCAAATTCGGTCCCGCGGGTCTCGGTCCCGTGAAGGATGCTTGCAGTATACTTGAGGAATACTCGCAGCTTGGCTTGAGAGTTTGCGAAATTGCATTCACCTATGGCATCTATATAAAAAATAAAGAAGACGCAATAAGAATAGACAAAAGAGCAAAAGAACTAAACATTAAGTTAAGTATCCATGCTTCATATTTTGTCAATTTAAATTCAGAAGAAAAAGCAAAGAGAGAAGCAACAAAAAAGAGAATCCTAGATTGCTGTGAAGTTGGAGAATTATTAGGCGCAGAAATTGTTGTTTTTCATCCTGGCTTTTACGGTAAAGATAGAAATACTGCTCATCAAGCAATAAAGGAAGGAATCTCCGAGTTACTAACAGAGATAAAAAGAAAGGGCTTAAAGATTAAGATTGCCCCAGAAACAATGGGGAAAATCAATGTTTTCGGAAGCATTGAAGAAATTTCCCTTTTAGTCAAAGAAACTGGCTGTTCGTTCTGCCTTGATTTTGCGCATATCTTAGCCAGAGAAAAGAAAGTAGATTATAATAAAATAAAGGCGCTATTCCCAGGAAAAGACTGGCACTGCCATTTCTCGGGCATTGTCTATGGGGACAAGGGAGAAAAGAACCACATTAAAACCGAAAAAGACGCCTGGAAAAACCTCTTAACCAATCTACCAAAAGATAAAAATATCACAATAATTAACGAAAGCCCAGATATGATTGAGGATAGTGTAGAAGGACTAAAGATTTTTAAAACCATTTAATAGGGTATTTTGTACTAACAGATAAACTCCTATCACATTCTTATTTTTATAATCTTCCAATCAGAAGAATCCTGCTACGGATAACTGCATTGCTTATAGCACATAAAGGGGCAGTCTATCCATTAGAGAACCGCGTACAAAATGAGCCATAACTTACGCAGTTCTCTATAATTTTTTCTACTCATTTTATCTGCTCTTTACTTCAATTTCCCCAGCTTTTTACCTCATTTCCCCACTTTCTTGCCTATCTGTATCAGCCTCATTCTGGCCTTTTCAGGGTTAATTCTGCAAATATTGAGTATCCCTAAAACCTTCTGAAGCACATCATCATAGCTCTCTCTCCTATAAGACTTTAATCTATCCAAACGCTTCTTCGTTTTCTTGTCAAGTTTTATCGTCGTCTTTTGCATTTTAGTTATACCAAAGTATACCATGCTATACCTATTTAAGCTTATCTTAGAAAATGTTACTACTTTAAGTTATAACTATCAAAAGGCATCAATTTGTTGCTACCGCAAAGTTTATAAAAGGTCAAAACATACCTATTTTAACTAAATTTAACAAAAAAACAATGATATCAAAAAAAGCATTGGTTTCCTGTATAGCACTTTTGGCTATAGCATTCTTTGCTATCGCTAACGTAAGTGCTTTTGCAGACACAAGTAGCCTTGAAGTAGATGGCATAGATGTACCATTTGATGGTTCATCCGAGCCAATTGCTATTTCTGCTGGACAAACTGTCCTAGTAAAAATAGTATTCGAAGCTACTGCAGATGCTGAAGATGTCAGAGTAAAAGCTTGGATGACTGGCGAGAAAGACTTATCAAGCGTTACTGATAGATTCGATATAATCGAAGGTAACACTTATAAGAAAGTTCTCTCTATCAAAGTGCCTAGCACTTTAGCTGAAGACGATCTTAACGAGCCTCTTAATCTTGTTGTTGTTATAGAAAACAAGAACGATGGAGAAGCCCTTAGAGAAGATGTTCAGTTAACATTGCAAAGAGAATCCTATCAATTAGACGTTCTCGATGCAAAAATGGATAGCGAAGCAAAAGCCGGAGACGTTCTTGCAATAGATGTAGTTTTGAAAAACAGGGGAAGTCATTTCTCTGAAGACACATTTGTTGTTGTAAGAATACCTGCCTTGGGAATACAAGACAGGGCATATTTCGGCGATCTTGCACCAGTTGACGAACCAGTATACGACTACTTTGGCGAAGACTATATACAGTCTGACGAAGTTGACTCTGCTGAAAGAAGGTTATTCTTAAAGATACCTTCAAGCGCACCAGTTGGTGTTTATGTAGTTGAAGTTGAAGCTGTAAATGGCGACACAATAACTACATTGACAAAAAAGGTTGCTATAAGTGGTGCAGAAGCAAACACAGTTGTTGTTGCTCCTGTTCACAGCAAATCTTTTGACGCTGGAAGTTCAGCTGAATACAGCATCGTATTGGTTAATTCCGGTAGCAAGCTCGCAATGTTCGAGCTTGTTGTGGATTCACCAACAGATCTGAAAATAGATGTTTCAGAGCCTATCGTAGTAGTTTCTGCGGGTTCAAGCAAAACTGTAAAGTTGACTGTAACTTCCGACAAGGTTGGAACACAAAACTTCGCAGTTAATGTACACTCTGGCACTCAACTTGTAAAAAGTGAAAGTTTCACAGCAAACGTACAAGGAAGTAACAAGACATTGGTTACAACAAGTCCGACTGTTTTATTGACAGTAGTTCTTGCAGTAATCTTCGTTGTACTCTTGATTGTGCTAATTGTGCTCTTAACAAGGAAACCTGAAAAATCCGAAGAATACGGCGAAAGTTATTACTAAGCCGAAATTTTTTATTTTTTATTTTTTTTATTTGAAGCTCAATTTTTTGAGCACCCCAGTTTAGCGGGGTTTTTTATTTTTAATCATTAGAGTAATTCATAGTATTTAGTTGCCTTGTCAAAATTGCTGACGCTAACCACTAAAACCCCCCACAGCATCGATTGAATAGATAATTATCTGAATACTACATAATGAATTGGGTATTGTTCTCATAAGTCTGTTGGACGTATTGCAGTTTTACTTTGAATTGTAAGCGGATACAATCTATGTAAAAATCCTTAAATATCCTTAAAATCTTAGTGAAGCATGACTTATATCAAAAAAATGGTGATTCATGGATTTAAGAGCTTCGCCAGGAAAACCGAAATTGATTTTGACAAAGAAATAAATCTCTTTGTGGGTCCAAATGGCAGCGGAAAAACTAACATTGCAGACAGCCTATGCTTCGTTCTAGGCAGACTATCTGTTAAATCCATGAGGGCAGCCAAAGCAAAGAATCTTCTATTCATGGGCTCAAAGTACATAAAGCCAGCGAATGAAGCATCTGTTGAGCTCATTTTTGACAACAGTCAGAGAACTTTTTCAATAGATACTGGCGAAGTTCATCTAAAAAGAATAGTCAGAAGAAACGGCCAAAGTATCTATAAAATAAACGAAGACACAAAGACAAGGTCAGAAGTCATAGAAACATTAGCTCAAGCAGGAATAGACCCTTACGGATTCAATCTAGTAATGCAAGGCCAGATACAAAGCATTGTAAAAATGCATTCTGAAGAAAGAAGAAAGATAATAGAAGACGTTGCAGGCATTTCTATTTACGAAGCCAGAAAGGAAAAATCCCTGCACGAATTAAACAAAACAGAAGAAAGATTAAAAGAAATTTCAACGATTTTAAGAGAAAGAACTTCTTATTTGAAAAATTTAGAAAAAGAGAAAACACAAGCTGAAAAATACAAAGATTCAGAACTTATGGTAAAAAGAGCAAAAGCCTCAATTCTGACAAAAAAGATGAAAGAAAAAGAAAAAGAGTTGCACGAAGTTATCAGCTCAATAGAAGAAAAAGATAAAGTAAAAGAAAATATGAAAAGCAAAATCGCCCAGTTCCAGCAGGAAATAGAAAAAATAAGCCAAGATATAAACAGCATCAATAAACACATACAAACTTCAACAGGATTAGAGCAAGAAACTCTCCACGATAATATCGCAAATCTAAAAGCAGAGCTAGAAGGTCTAAGAGTTAGAAAAGAGGGCTATGAAAATAGAAAAGCTGAGATTGAAAGAAGAATAGCAGAAATGTCTAAATCAATTCCCGGAATAGAAATTGAAATAGACGAATTGCGTAAAAAATCCCCCCTAATGGCAAAAAAAGCTTCAGAGATAAAAAAGAAGAAAGATGAATTAGCGCAGATAGAACAAGAAAGAAGAAAGTTACTAACAATAAAGTCTGAAATAAATTCTTTAAAAGAGATGATAAAAGACAAGGAAAGACAGATTGTCAGGACAAATGCCTCTTCAGAAGCATTAGTCGCCAGAATAGAAGAAAGTTCAGTTGGCTTGCAGTTTGAAAGTGAGAAAAAATGTGCTGAAGCAATAATCTCTTTCAGAGAAAAACTTGCAGAAAAAAAGAAGGCAATGGATGATTTATTAAAAAAAGAACTTGAAAATGAGAAAGTAGTTGTTGTTGCAGATTCTGAGATAAATAGATTAAATAAAATAAAAGGTCAAGTAGAAAAGATAGATGTCTGTCCTCTATGTCAAAGCAAAATAACAACAGATCATATAAAACACGTTTATGAAGAAGCTGAAGATAAAATAAAAAATGAGGGGGAAAGCAAAAATAAATCTCTCTTCGAATTGGAAGAAATAAAGAAATTTAAATTAGAGATAAATAAAGAAGTAAAAGAATTGCAAGACAGAATCTCAAAAGCAGATGTTGAATTTGTTAATCATAGAAATATTATAGAAAGAAAAGAGCAACTTAAGAAACTTGTGAACGATGAGAAATATCTCAAGGAAGAAATTGTAAGTATTGATGATAAAAGAAGAAAACTCGAAGAAAAATCACTAAGCACAGAAGACATAGAGGAAAAATATCATAAGAAAATGTCAGACATTGAAGAAATATCTTCAAGAACAGAAGAAGATATTGATACAACCTTGCTCTATAAGGAAAGAGAAATCGAAAACATAAGGAACATAGTAAAAAGAAGCAAAAACGATTTTGAAGAGATGAAAAAGCAGATATTTGAAATAACAAATAATTTTGACGAAAAAACAATTAGGTTAGATGGTCTTGAAGAAAAAGAAACAGAACTGCAGGAAAGATTCAAAAAAATGTTCTCACAAAGAGACGCCTTCCAAAAGACGATGCAAGAAATTGCCCTGAGCTTAAACGAAAAACAGCAGGAAACAAGGCAGGTTGAAGACCAAATAAATTTTCTAAAAATAGGCAAAGCAAAACTAGATGCAGAACACGAATCATTTACTTTTGAACTTTCTGAATATCCGCAAATAGAAATAATACAGGGCCCAATTCCATTTTTAGAAGAAAGGCTGAAAAAATCCCAGGAAGCATTGCAATCTATTGGTTCAATTAATATGCGTGCCCTAGAAGTCTATGATGAAGTAAAGAAAGAATACGATATTGTCCAAGATAAAGTAAACATCCTTGTTAAGGAAAAAGAAGATATAATGAAAATTATAGAAGAGATAGACCATAAAAAAATCAGGTCCTTCATGAAAACTTTCAAGTCCATCAATGAATTGTTCTCTCAGAATTTCTCAAAACTTTCTTCAAAGGGTATTGCATATTTAGAAGTAGAAAATCTAGACGACCTCTTCGCTGGAGGGATAAATATCATGGTAAAAATGGCAAAAGGCAAATATTTTGATGTAACCTCTCTATCTGGCGGAGAGCAGACTCTTGTTGCTCTTTCACTTTTATTTGCAATTCAAGAGCATAAGCCTTATCATTTTTACATCTTCGATGAAATTGATGCTGCGTTAGATAAAAGAAATTCAGAAAGACTTTCCTCTCTTATAACTCAATATATGAAATCAGGGCAGTACATTGTTATAACACACAATGATGCAATAATAACAAATTCAAATGTCCTCTACGGTGTAAGCATGCACGAAGGCGTTTCAAAAATCCTAAGCCTAAAAATAGATGCTGCTAAAAAAGAAAATTTTGGAAACAATAACCCGGCTGAAAAAAAAGAATTTCTCATTTCAGAAAAAGAAGAATCTCCCCCTTCAGAAGAAAAAGACCCCTCTCTTTCTGAAGAAAAAACACCAGATGAAAACCCTCTGGAAAAAGCAGCCGAAGCTCTAGTAAAAGACGAAGTTGAAAACAATATAAAAAACAACTTTCCTCAAAATCCCTCTCCTCAGCAAGTTAATATCGAGGGAGAATAAGGATTTATATCAATTTTCTTTATCTTTTCTATTATTTCTATTCTTTTTCTTTTGGAAACCCAATAAAGCGAGAAGAAAACTCCACCAATTATAGAAGTTCCTAAACATGCAACAAAAAATAGACTCGCATTTAACCTGCCATCTCCATCAAACACGTAGGTCATTATTCCTGCAATAAAAGCTAGCCATATGACCAAGCCAAGATTAATACAAGTATGCGATTTTTGTAATTGTCTATCGTGGCTTAAATCATATAAGTTTTTTTCTATATTTGGATTTAATTTTTCTTTCATCTAACTTTCGCTAAATAATTTAATGGCTGCACCTATTCCTACAATAAGCATTAGGATGCCTAATAAAACAAAAACGAAATTATCTCCTATTATACCCATAAAAATATAGCCCATACCCATTATCATTCCTATTGATGCTATAAATATCAAAAAGAATTGCATTAAAGGAGATAATTTGGTTATTTTGGACATTTTGATTCATAGACATAACCAGAATTCTTAATTTCTATAAGCGAATTAAGAACAATTTTATTTTCTTCATTTATCAAGGAAGAACACCCATAATCATATACTTTTTGAGTTTCTTTATCTCCTATATAAATTTCATTGGGAGTATTTGCCGTAATTTTCTTTTCTGTTAAAAAATAAGAACCAATTATTAAAGAGCAAATTATAATAATTGAAGCAATAATTACAAAAATAGTTTCGATTGTCCCCATTTTATTCATATTTATCTAAAAGAATTGTTCTTTATAAAGATTTATTTCAAAATCCTTTCAACGTCATCTGTTCTTTCTCAGGATAAATCTCTTTCCATGTTGCCCACGTCTTTCTAAAAATTCCCGAATTGCTCAATTCCTGCCCTCTCTTTCTTAAGAAATCTTTTGTCTTTGGGTCAGACGGATATCCAGAACCAAAATCACCATATTTTTTATTCAGTTTTTCAACTTCCTCTTCTCTTGCAACTTTAGCTAAAATCGAAGCAGCCCCAGCACAAGCATGATTAAAATCAGCTTTATGTTCGCAGCTTATTTCCAAATTATCTAAATAATCAATATAACCCATTAATGTATTTGTCCATGCCTTAATATTTACAGAAGGACAATCAACAATAACTTTGATATTTTCTTTTTTTATATTCAATTCATTTATTATTGCAGCAGTTTTTTGAGCTTCAAGAGTATTCAAGTTAGTTCCTTTTTTTATTGAAGAATCTATCTCTTGCGGAGTTGACATCACAACAAAATTAGAAATTGATTTTTCTTTTATTACTCTTGACAATTTTATTCTTGTTGGATGTGTTAGAAGTTTTGAATCAGTTATTCCAGCACTCTTCAAAGACTTCTCCTGGTCTTTAGTCATCAGCACCCCAGCCAAGAACATTGGCCCAATCAATGGCCCTCTGCCCGCATCATCTATTCCCATTATTAACATAACTACAAAAATAAACAACAATATAAAAGTTTATTGCTTCTCGTTCAATACTTTATTTATCAAACCCACCCAAACCAAAATTGACAAGTATCTTCTTTATCTCATTGATTGTTTCTTGCTGATCTTTTTTATCTGACATTTTTACAAATTTTATTAATAAATCAATCAATTTTGACTCGTCCATTACCTTTAATTTATATCCATCAGTAATAAAATAAAATCGAAAATTGTTATATTTTAATTCTTTTATAACAATACCTCCAACCCGACCTAAAAACTTGCCTTTATGCGGATTTTCTGCTAAAGAATACATTTGTCTAAAAATTATCTTAGATTCATCTTTAAACTTAGTTAGAATCTCATTTTTTAAAGTTTCTAAAATAGTTACTTTGACCATTTTTTATCTGCCTCTTTTATGGCATCTTCAATTGGAATAAACCCTTCATCAGACATTAAAAAATTTTTTAATTGTTCTTTAACTGCAAATGAATAAATCCTTTTAAGAATATCATCATAACTTTCTCCTTTTACTCCAAACGAAGATATTTTATCTCTTGTTTCTTTGCTTAATTGAATTGTTGTTGTTTCCATTTTAATCTATAATGACTATAGTGGCTATAGTTTATAAACTTTTCGTTTAGTTTTCAGTAGATGAACAAATTAGTAACGCTTTCGACAACCCTTAATTCATTACAGCGTTTATAGCATATCCAACTAATTTTTTCTAATTGCAGCAATTATCGAGCTAATAAAAAGAAAATATTTCTCGATAATTGCTGACTATTCTTACAAGAAAAGTAATAAATAATACATAAGGAAGAGTATCTTAAAAGATGATTGTAAAAAATGTTCATCTACTGTAGTTTTCGTTATTAAGAAGAGTTATTGCTTATCCTTATCCCCTCGCATCACAGAAATCTGAACTAAATATTTATTCTTCTCTTCATCGCAACCAGCATCTAAGACAGTCCAGATAGAATCTTTTAATGTGCCACCATGTTCTTTTAAAAAATTTTCATATCTTGGTTCAGATAGGATATACACTCCAAGATTACTTCTAAATAAAATCTCTTTAATTTTTTCTGGTTCAAAAGATTCTCTTGGCACATCCAGTCTCAATTCTAAACTATAAGGGGGATGATGCGAGCCAGCATAAAGTACCTTAACATCTCCAACTAATCCATCCCTATCAAGCGCTTCAACTATCTCTATTTGCCTCTTATTTACTCTATGTCCAATATCTCTTAGAAATCTCACAAAAAGGCATTTAAGCCCGTCCATTCTTTCTTCAACAGATTTTTTCTCATCCATCAAAAATCAAAAAATTACTTCTTTTTAAGTCTTTTTGTCGCTTCGTTTACACTAAGTATCTCAAAAAGGATATACTTTCTAAATTCAGAATTTGAGAGAAGTCTTATCTTAAGAATCTACGAATACGCTTGTTTCCATAATGTGTTAAAGAAGTTTCTATAACTATCTGCTACTTGTTTGCTCTTTATTAAAATCGCATGGTACGGTTCATCCCAAACAAAAATAGCAACTTTATTTCCATAAATCGCAGTTGCAGAGGGAAATGATAAAAATTCGGGAAGTGACCTAATTTGCATCAAGCTTCTTTTTGCAATATTTTTCACGTCTTTGGTTAAGATTCTAACTTTAATTTTAGATTTATTTAGTTGCACATTAAATTGAGAATAAAAATGTGGAAGAACTTTTTGGATATATCCTTCTTCTTCAAGAACAACGTAATCCTTGCCTTCTTTGATAATATCTTTTAAGACAGACTTTAACCCCTCTTTTCCCTTGTATACCTCAACAATAGACTCGCTTCTTGGAATGTTCATATATCCTTTTAATTCTGGCAAAATTGATTCTATTTCGGTTTCTCTTTCTTTTATGTAATCAATTAATTTATCTGGATTTGTGGAAGAATAATATTTTCTATTTTCCCTAATTACATAAGAAACCAAACCCTTTTCTTTCAGTTTCTCTAGAGTATCATAGATATTTGTTCTATGTAATCCTGTTTCTTGTGCAATTTTGCTAACTAAAGATGAGCCCAATTTTAATAAAATCAAATATACTTCAATTTCTCCTTTTGATAATCCTGCCTTTTCAAGTATTTTCTTGTCCATATAATTCCTAAAACATTCAAACTATATAAACCTAATTATTGCTGTCTAATAAAAGACTACAAATATTAAAATAGGCTATTCAACAGCTACTTCATAGATGAATAAAAATGAACTTACCTGATTTAATTCGAACTGAACATAAAGAAATAATCTTCAAGCAGAAGGGTCAAGCAAGAATGATAATTGCTTATCATACCTATGGGAATGGTATTTGTTTCGGAGGAGTTAGAATTCTACCTTTTAATGCTGGAGAAAAAGCCGTAAAAGATGCATTAAGATTAAGCGAAGCCATGACATATAAACTTGCTTTAATTAATTCTCCTTATGGTGGTTGCAAAGCTGTTGTTTTTGAGCCGAGTAGTGGAAAAACAAATGAGTTCTTACATAATATTGGGAATCTTATTGAAGAAGAAAAAGGTAGATTCATATCAGCAATAGATTTTGGTTTTGAACCAGATGATGCAAAAACGATAAGAGAAACAACAAAATATATTTTTGCCATTAAAGATTCAGAGTTTGGGCAAAGTGGAATTACAACAGCACTAGGAATATTGCTTGGGATAAAAACTTCTTTAAAACAAGTTTATGATTCAGAAGAAATTAAAGGAAAGAGTTTTGCTGTTCAGGGGTTAGGCAGCGTTGGTAATATTTTAGCAAAAGAGCTTATAAAAAATGGAGGCAAAGTATATTTAGCAGATACCAATAAAGAAAAGTTAGAAGAATTTAAAAAAAATGCAAAAATAGTTTCTTCAGAAGAGATTCTCTTTTTGGATGTGGATGTTTTATGTCCGTGCGGTCCTGCTTATGTAATTAATAAAGAAACAATCCCAAAACTTAAATGTAAGATAATTGCTGGAGGAGCAAATTGCCAATTAGAAGATGAAATTAATGATGATAAACTTCTTTATGAAAGAGGGATTCTTATTGCACCTGATTATGCAATTAATGCAGGTGGAGTAATGCAGGGCATTCAAGAACTTGAAAAGGGCTCACTGCAAGAAGCCAGTTCTAGTTTGCCAATCATACAAAAAAATCTCGAAGAAATATATAAGCTGTCTAAAGAAAAAAAAGTTGGTACTTACATTATAGCAAAAAATATGGCTTTAGAAAAATTGAATTAAATCAGAGGCTATTAAATTTAATCCTAAAATTAATGTGACATTTGATTGGGTTCCTTAGTTTCAAAATTTTCTATATCTCTTGACAAAATCTCACGATAGCTGCGTGGGTTTAGGATATTCTAAATTCGTAATGTATTTAAAATAAGGATTTTTACCTAATGGTATGAATAAAAAGAGAGCAATCATAGTTATATCATTAGTTTTCTTGTTATTAATGAATCTAATTTTTGTATATCTTTATTTGGGTCTGAACAAGCAAAATCAGATGTGTAAAGAAAATAGAAATTTCAAATTGCTTTCCCCGATAATTGCATGGGAAGAGGTTAATCAGTTTATGGAAAAACAAAATAACCTTAGAGTTTCTTATTCGGATATGAAACCTTTAGTCTTTGAGATTTTGAATGGTTCTAGAGGAGAGTATGGGGTATATTTTGAAGATATGACTACTGGTGCGTGGGTAGGTATAAATGAAAAAGGGAATTTTATGCCTGTTAGTCTAGTTAAATTGCCTTTGCTAGTTTCTGTTTTAAAAAAAGTAGAAAGAGGCGAACTAGCTTTAGAACAGAAAGTCATTATACAGAAAGAATTTTTAGATTCTGAATTTGGAACATTATATAAAAAAGGAGAAGGTTATTCTGCCAGTATAAAAGAGCTGTTAACATATTTAGTTGAAGAATCAGATAACACGGCATTTCATACATTATTAGCTGTGAGTTCGATTGAAGAATTTGAAGTCGCCAGACAAGCAATGGGATTACCTATATTAAACGACCCAGGACAGATTACACCTAAAGAATATGCTAATATGTTGAGGTCTTTGTATTTTTCAACATATTTAAGAAGGTCTTTCTCAGAAGTAGCATTGTCTTTAATGATTAGCACTAATTTTAATTCAGAATTACCTGCTGGAGTTCCAAATACAATAAAAGTGGCTCACAAAGTTGGAATTAATATACCACATGGATATTATCACGATTGTGGGATAATTTATGACGATTATCCCTATATTTTATGTGTTATGAGCAAGAATTCAACGCAAGAAGAAGCAAATAGAATAATATCCGAGATTTCAAAAATAGTTTATAATTATAAACATAAGGTTTAATTATGTCAAGAATCCCGGAATAAATTCCGGGGCGTGCTCGGGGTCATCAAGAACTTTGTTCTTGAGTGCATCGTCAAACCATAACTATCAAGCTGTAGTAGCGCATCGTGCTTTTTTATTTGGACACAATAGATGAACAAATTGTTAGCGATTTAGACAGTCCCTCATTCATTACAGATATTGCAGCATATTCGATTAATTCTTATTTTAATTGCAGCAATTATTGGACCAATGAAAAAAGAAATATTCTTCTACTATTTGACAAAAGATAAATATATATACATCTTTGTAAATTATATTTAGTATGGTATTGTTAGAGATATTCAACTTCTTGCATTTTATTGGCTTAGCTTTTGGCCTGGGGGGAGCAACAATTGCTTCTATTATTTCTTCAAAAGCCATGAAGGATGAAGAGATTGGAAAGGTTATGAGAAAAATTATGCCTCCTATTATTAAACTCCTCTGGGCTGGCTTAATACTGCTGATTATTTCTGGAATTTTTATTTCTGTGCTTATCAAGTGGCCTTTAAATAAAAATTTACTCATAATAAAACATGTTTTAGTAGCATGGATTGTTATTATTGGAATTATGATTGGTAAAAACATGAAAAATAAAAAAGATGTTAAAGAGCTAAGCAAAATTAATTTAATTCTCTGGTATGCCATTACTTTAATGTCCGCGTTTGTTTAAAATAAAGTAGATTAACAGTTCGTTTACACAAATCTCTTGCGAGTTCGATTCAACATAAATCTATATTAACAAATAAGTTTTTAAGCCACAAATCTCTTATTTACACATGGATTTAATTTATGTTATTATAGCTATCATCCTACTTGTAATAGTCGCAATTGTCTTCTTCTGGATTTTGAAAAAAATGAAAGGTTCTATAGTTATAGTTCCAGAAAAATATAATTATATTTCTGGAGAAACCATTAATGGAAATCTAATTTTAAAACTTAAAAAATCAGTTAAATCTAGCAAATTAATTATAGGCTTAAGATGTGAACGGTTAGAAAGAAATTATTCAAGAGGCAATAACAGCTCTCAAAGAAGAATCCATGTTCTTTTTGATTTTAGTCAACCTTTAGACATGGCAAAAGAATATGCACCATCAGAATACCCTTATAGCTTCTCACTAAACATACCTAAAAATCTTTCTCAAAAATTAGAAGGAATTGCAGGCTCATTAATAAAGTCCGTTCAAATTCTATCTGGACAAAATTCTACAATAAAATGGTATTTGTATGCCGAACTGCAATGTGATGGCATTAATCTAACAAAGAAAATTCAGATTAACGTTATTTAAAATATAAAACACACAATTTTACTATTTACACAAATTAACCATAACTAATTTTACCTATTAGACTCTTTTTGAGTAAGACCGTATTCCCCTTTAATCAGTCTAAAAAGAGAATTATCTGTTCCTAAGATAAGTTTGGTATCTTTTCCTATTCCTTCTTCATATAATTGTAATGTTCTTACAAATTGATAAAATTGAGGGTCTTTACTAAACGCTTTTGCATATATTTCAGTAGCTTGTGCATCTGCTTTTCCTTCTATTCCTTTTGATGTTTTATACGCTTCAGAAAGGACAGTTTTAACTTCTCGTTCTTTATCTCCCATAATTCTTTGAGCTTCGCCTTCACCCTCTGAAATATATTTTTTGGCAATTCTTTGCCTCTCTGCCATCATTCTTTTCTCAACGCTTTCTTTTACTTCATCAACATAACTTATACCCTTAATCAATATACCCTCTCCATGTATTCTGATTCCGTATTTTTCTTTGCAGATTTTATCTGCATCTCTTATGATTTCTTCTACTATTTTCTTTCTTCCTTCTTTAACTTGTTCAAAAGAAGTAGTTTCTTCTAGCCCAACTTCAACCCTCATCTTTCTTTCATCAGTTCTAACTGCTTCTATTAAATTTCTAGAAGTTATAGAATTTCTCGTTGAAGCATCTATAATATCATCGAGCCGGCCATGTGCTTGATCTTCTGTTCCAACAGTATTTAGGAATTTAAGAGGGTCCTCAATATAGAATCTTGCAGTGGTGTCAATCCAAATATATTTTTTATCAGCCGTTGGAATCTGTTCAGGATAACCGTTCCATCTTAAAAGTCTTTTATCAAATTTAGTTACACTTTGAATATATGGAATTTTAAATCGCAACCCAGCCCCCTCTGCTACTGAAATGCCCAAATCTTGGTATCTATCTCTCATCTCTTTTGTTTTCTCTTTAGAATCTTTTGTTTCTTCTTGATTGAGTATTATTCTTACAGGGTTTCCAAATTGTGTAACTATTGCTTGTTGTGTTTGGTCAACCGTATAAAATGAACTAAGCCCAGTTATAGCCATAGCTGTTCCAACAACTAATCCAGCTAATCTTTTTTTAATCATTTGTCCTATATCTCTTTTGTTTTCTTTTATCATTTTATTTAGCCTCCGGACCATTGCCAGGTAAATGTAATAATTTTAACAATCCACCATCTCCACTTTGTTCAACTATCCATTTATCAGTTATTGATGGAAGAACCTTAGTCATTGTTTCCAAGTACATTCTTTGCATTGTAATCTCTGGAGCTTTTTGATATTCTTCATATAGTTGTTCAAATTTAGTAGCATCTCCTTCAGCTTTGTTTACTCTTTCGGCAGCATAACCCTTGGCACTCTCAACTAATCCAAGTGCTTCTCCCTTTGCTTTCGGAACAGCCTCATTATAAGTTCTCTTAGCTTCATTTATTCTTTGTTCCTTCATTTGCATAGCACTATTTACCTCATGAAAAGCAGGTCTTACATTTCTGGGCGGGTTTGTTGATTGTAGTTTTACAGTTACAATATTAATTCCAGTGTCATAATCGTCTAATAATTTTTGTAATTCTACTTTGCTCTGAATTTCATATTCAACCCTACCTATGTTTATTGCTTCATCAACGCTGCCGTTTCCAACAAGTTGTCTAATTACAGAATTAGCGCAGTCTCTTATTGTCTCTTTTGGCTCTCTTATATTAAATAAATATTTACTTGCATCTTTTATATCATATTGAACAATAAATTCCATATCAGCCATATTCAAATCACCAGTCAACATAAGATATTCTCCTCTCAAAATTTGTTTAGCTTGTTCTTTTAATCTAGACTGATTCGGTGTTGCATCTCTTTCTCCACTAGTCGAAATCATATTTTCTAAGTCGCTATCACTTATTTTTCCTTGTTCAATTTCATCTGCTCCAATATACTGAGAATCAACTCCTGGTTTTAATGACCTAAAACCGAATTCCTCTTTTTGAACTCTTTTAATTGGAACCTTAGTAACGCTTTCAATTCCATAAGACCACTTTATATGTATACCCGGTTCTGTTGTTCTACTATAATTACCAAATCTTTGAACAACGCCAACAGAATCGTTAGGAACAGTATATAATGAACCAAATAATCCAATGCCTGCAACAGCCCCAATAAATCCTCTTTTAACCCATTTCCATGTTTTCAATGCACTGTTTTTCGCATCACAATCTTCAATTTGTTCTAATACTTCTTTAATTACCATTCTTACAATTACAATACTCTCCTTTTAAATATTTAGTTAGTTAACCACTATATAATTAATACAGATATATTTGCAAAATGAAAGCAACTATAAAGCCATTTTCTTTATAGACGACAAAAAACTATATGATTACATCAAAAAATAGCCAATTATCTCAATTTTAGAAGAATCTAATTGATTAATAAAGCATTAATAGACGACAATTAAAGTAGGTGTAAATGATATATGTAAAAGTTGGGGATTAAATTAGGAATTTGCCTTTATAGTTACAAATGAAATAATTCAAATTTAGCCTTATAGAAATATATTTATATTATAATCTACTTTATTAATTATGTCTGAAAAGATTGAGGTTTATCCTAAATATAAAAAAGCATTAGAATTAGAGGTACAGAAGATAATTAGTCAAGATAAAGAATTTGTTGACGCATCACAATTTCGTCTTGATGGGGATGTTAAAAATTATACTCTATTAGTAAACTCTTTTCAACTTGCTGGGGGAAAATTAAGCGAGGAATATTTAAATGCTCGTGCAGAACAAAATAGAAGAGAAGCTTCCTTTGAGCAGTTATCTTTTAACTGGTGGTCTGGAGGGATTTGTTATCGAGAAAGGACTCCTGCCCAATAATCTGATAATTTTAATCATCTCAAATCCCACCAAATTCTAAAACAAGTAGCGGGAATGGAATCTACAACTTTTCTTAAAAAGAAAAGTTCTAGGAGTTAAAAGAATTATAATTGGATTTGCTTTGCAAATCTTTTTTGCCGCAGGCGCACACCACATTACCATGTCATCAAGAACTCCAGTTCTTGAGTGCCATCAAGAGATTATATCTCTTGAGGTCTTCGAACATGAGTAGCGGGGGTGGGTTTGAATACAACCTTTTTAAAAAAAGTTTCTATGAGTTCAAAAACTTAGAATGTTGTTGCTTTGCAACAATTGTCTGCGTATGCACAATTCACCACCAAAGAACTTGCAGTTCCTTATAGCGGGGGTGGGATTTGAACCACACGACCTCGAGGTTATGGGCCTCGCGAGCACTCCGGGCTGCTCCACCCCGCTATGGAATTTATAGGCGGCGAAGAGCTTATAAAGCTTTTTATCTCTATATCTTAATGAAAAAAGAGAATAAAAACAATAAAGAAGTGAAGAAACAAAATGAAAATATTTGGACAGTTCCTACTTTTTTAAATGCTTCAAGAATAGTTTTAGCCTTTGTAGTTATATACATGATATTTACCAAAGTCAATGTCAAATTTATTGTTTTTGTTTTTGCCATTGCTGCAATCACCGACTGGTTTGATGGGAAAATTGCACGAAGATATAAGCTTGTAAGTGAATTTGGAGCAAAAGCCGACATAACTGCAGATAGATTTCTCTGGATTGGAACAGCATTAGCATTCGTTATAGTTTATAGTGCAGATAATCAATTAACAAACATTCACGGACTGCAAATTTTATTAATAATGATTCGTGAAATAATCTCTGCACCTTCAGCACTCGTCGCTTTATTCTCCGGTAAGGGATATCCAAAAGCAAGATATGTAGCAAAAGTAACAACATTTGTTCAAGGATTTGCACTTCCAGCTTTAATATTAAGTGTCTTTTATCCTGAATGGATATTTGTCTCCTTGCCCCTTTCAATAGTAATTGGGATAGTTGGAACAATGTCTGGATTTTATTATGTCTATGATGTTCAGAGCATGCAGGATAAACCCACATCTAAAACTAAAAAATGACTGGTCCAGGAGAAGGTAAAATAAAAATTGGAAAAGCAGATGTATATATTCATCTAAAGGGAAAATCTGGCGCAAATATAACCCATGTTGACATTGAATTAGACGAATTAAATAAAATAATAAAACCAGGAGAAAACACCTTTCTCGGTTCAAAGCAAGGCGGTGTTTTCATTGGTCTCAAAAAGGAAATGATTAAAAGGGCAGAATCGATTGCTAAGAAACAACGCAAGGCTAAATATGGATGAAAATATAATTATTTCCAAACCAGAATTGTTTGAAAAAATAAAGCACAACTTTAAATTAAGCGGAGCAAATAAATTTCATGTTGTTGCGGATTTTGATAGAACATTAACACAAGCCTTTGTAAACGGTGAAAAGATTCCTTCACTAATGTATCTTCTTAGGGAAGAAAATATTTTAGGAGACACTTATACAAAAAGAGCGCAAGAATATTATGAAAAATATTATCCAATAGAACTTGACCCAAATTATCCTATTGAAAAAAAGAAAAAAATGATGCAAGAATGGTGGGAAAAGATATTTGATTTATTAATCGAATCAAAATTAAATATTAAAGACATAGAAAGAGTAATAAAAAATGACCATTTGCAGTTAAGGGGTGGAACAACTCAGTTTTTAAATTTTCTAAAAGAAAAAAACATACCTTTAATTATCATTTCATCCAACGGACTTGGAGACGAGTCCATATCTGCCTATTTAGAGAATCGAGGGAAGCTATATAAAAATATCCACATTGTCTCAAATAGTTTTGAATGGGACAATGAGGGTTATGCCAAGGGCATAAAGAAACCAATTATTCATGTGATGAATAAAGATGAAACTTCTTTGAGCGAATTTCCTTTTTTTAGGGAGATTAAAGATAGAAAGAATGTCCTTTTGCTTGGCGATAGCTTGGGGGATGTTGGTATGGTTAGCGGATTCAAATATAAAAATTTAATTAAAGTAGGTTTTCTAAACGAAGAGATTGATAAAAATTTAGAGAAGTATAAAGAAAATTTTGATGTAGTTATTTTAAACGATTCTGATATGAGTTATGTTAATGAAATGATGAAAGAGATTATTAAATAAAATTTAATTTTATTTCCTACAACTGGGTTTAATACCCCGAGGCTCTGCCTCGGCCGTCGTTCCCTGCTTGGAGGTATAAAAATACCCCGACCTGCTCTTCGGCTGGGATTTTTATTTCACAAATTCTACATTTTCCAAATCTTCAAATTCTTTATCACCTGTAAGAAATTTAATTCCTAATGATTTTGACATGACGTAAGAAATACAATCTGTCATAGAGACGCCTCGGTTCTTCCATTTTAATCTGAACTGCATTGCTTCTTTAATCCAATCGGGATTTAGCTGAGTGATAAATTGTGAATATTTCTTAATATATTCTTCTGCTCGATTATCGCCTTCACGAAAGAGGTTATAACATAATTCAGAAAAGATAAAATCATTGATTATTATATTTGAGTCTAAATATGGGCTATAATTCACATTTCCTTTCATTATTGAAATAATTGCATAAGTATCAAATATGAAAGATTTCCTTATTGGTTCATTTATCCCTATTTCAATTTCATTATTCATTATATAGTTCCTTATCTGTTTCGTGCATCATTTGTTCAACAGATTTTTTGAATTTCATTGTACCAAATGTTTCTCTTAAAACATTTATTTTTCTTTCTTTTTTCATTAATATAATTATATTATCTTCTTCCGCTATTCTTTCTTGTTGAATTGCTCTTTGAGGTATGACTACTCCAAATGAATTTCCCCATCTCTTTAATTTTGTTTTTATTTCAATCATGTATATACAATATAATTAGACTATATAAACATTTCTATAAATTCTTAACCATATACCCTTCTTCATCCAAATTATAACCTAAACTTTTATAATATTCCCTCACCCCAACTCCAGAAATAATCTTTATTCTCTTATATCCTTTGCCCTTTGAAATCTTCTCAGCTTCCTTTAATAATTTTTTTCCTAAACCCTTATGCTGAAATTGTTCGGCGTCTTTTTCTCCAATAGGCACAACTGCACCATAAACATGAAGTTCTCTTACCATTGAAAAATCTGTTTTCTTATCTATCCTTAGTCTCAACAATCCAAATAAAATATCTTTTTTATTTATTGCCTCGAGAAAGATTTCTTTACCATTTGAGGCAGAATATTGCGTTTTCTTTATCCTTACACTCTCTGAGGTGTTCCCCATATTCTTTAAAACATGTCCTATCTCTCTCGATCTTATCTCATTTAATTTTATTCCCTTGCTCCTCAATTCCTTTTCAACTTCTTCTCTCAAACCAATGTTAAATATTCCTGCAATTATATAATCTCTTTGAATTTCCCGCATGACTCTCATAACTCTACAATATCTCGGAATTAAAGGAAATACTTCCACTAACAATTTTTTAGTTTGTTCTGCAGTATAAGGCAAATACTCCCCCCTATGAAATAGTTTTGCAAGTTCTGCCCCTTCTAAAACCTGGCAGGGATAAATCTTTAATTGGTCTGGCTTAAAGTTAGCATTGGAAAAAATCTCTCCAAACATCTTATAGTCTTTTTTTACATTAGAGCCCGGAAGTCCCGGCATTAAATGATACCCTACCTTAAACCCGTGTTTCTTTAATAATTCTGTTGCATTTACCACATCTTTAACCTTATGCCCCCTATTAACTTTTTCATATATTTTATTATCAATCGCCTGCACACCGAGTTCAACTCTAGTGCATCCAAATTTTAGCATATTTGCTATTTCTTTCTCCCCGCAAATATCCGGTCTTGTTTCAATGCATAACGCAACACACCTATGACTCGCAGTCTCATTAATTTTCTTAGCTTCCTCTAATGTTTTAGACACCTTGCCATTTAAAGCATTATAACATCTTTTAACAAAATCAAATTGAAATTCTTCCCCAAATCCCAGGAATGTTCCGCCCATTATTATTAATTCAACTTTATTAGTTGAATGCCCCATTTCCTTGAGCTGTTTAAGTCGCATTTCTATTTGTTTTTCAGGCAAATAATCTACCGCACTCGCTCTTAGAACAGCTGGACTTTTAGGCGTATAGCTTTGAGGAGAATTTAGCGAAGGACAATAAATGCATGTGCCATGGGGGCATTTCCTCGGCGGAATCATTACAGATATTGGCGCAACTCCAGATAATGTTCTTATTGGATTTTTCATAATAAAAAACACATTTTTAAGCTTAAAAAACCTTCATTTTAGATGAAACAAGAAACTGTCTGGGACACAATAGCAGAAAAATGGCACGAATATAGAAACGAGCCCCCAGATTATGTAAAAAACTTCTTAAAAGATAAAGAAGGCAGGATACTTGATTTGTGCTGCGGTTCAGGAAGAAATTTTTCTCAAATCAAGGGGCAGATTTACGGAGTTGATTTCTCTGCAAAGATGCTGGAAATCGCAGAAAAAAATGCTAATAAACTAAAACCCCCCTGTATTTTAATAAAGTCGCAAACTTCTAAACTGCCATTCGAAGATAATTTCTTTGATTGTGCAATTTTTATTGCAGGATTGCATTGTATTAAAGGAAAGAAAAAAAGAGAATGTTCTCTCAAAGAGCTCTTTAGAGTTCTAAAAAAAGGCAAACAAGCAACAATCTCTGTCTGGAGTTCTAATCAAAAAAGAGTAAAAGGAAAAAAAGGAGATATTTTTGTTCCCTGGACAGTTGAAGGAAAAAAGTATAAAAGATATTATTATCTCTATGAAAAAGACGAACTAGAAAAAGAATTAAAAAAAGCAGGATTTCATATCTCAGAGATAAAAGAAGAAAAAAGAATAATCGCAATTGTAGAAAAGTAAACTTAGAACACACTTCTTTCTTTTGTAAAAGTTGGAATCCATATTCCATAAAGTGTCGTTCCTTCTTTGTAAGCGTTTACTGTTCTTCCAACTCCTAAAGCAATAGATTCTGGTCCTATGTCTAAATCTTTTAATGTTTCATTAACTCTGTCGAATCCAACTACATGGAGTGTTTCTATTTCTCTAGACGATTGACATCTGATAGTTATTCCAAGTTCGGTCTTTTTTGACATTAAAGATTCTAAGTCATAAAGAACTTTTTCTTCAATTCCCTCCACTGTTCTTTTACAAAAATAAATGTCCATTATTGTAGAAGTGACGCTCATCATTTTATTTAAATGTTCAAGGCTCGTTGATAAATCACCCGTATATACTTTTAATCCATTTACATTATAAGTTTCATAAGCCATAATTGAGACATTTATTAGCACTATTTAAATTTTTATGTCTTCCAATCTCTCCCCAAAAAGTACTTGCTTACCTTTGTAAACATCAGAATTCCACTCGTCTAACAAGTGGTTTAAACCCAATGTCATTAAGT
>Ga0209542_10003369_pt1 | contig 34219 bp, 28 predicted proteins | sample RifCSPhighO2_01_FD_184028 | JGI IMG/M metagenome (GOLD analysis project Ga0209542, IMG submission 184028) | Soil microbial communities from Rifle, Colorado - Rifle CSP2_plank highO2_0.1 (SPAdes) (version 2) | ecosystem: Environmental > Terrestrial > Deep subsurface > Rock core/Sediment ...
AAGAAAGGATTAAAAAATGCCGCTTGATAATTTTACTCAAACTTTACTAAATCTTCTCTTTGTTTTTTTGCTGTCTTTTTTGATGGCCTCAATTATTATTGTATGTCTTATAGGGATTGTCTTTGCAGTTGCATACTGGAAAAAGTCCAGGGAAAGACATGAGCGGTCTCTTGAAACAACGCTCCTTGAAATTGCTTTACCTCGCGATAATGAAATAAAAATTGATGCCGCGGAGCAGCTTTTTTCCAGCCTTACTGCAATTAAAAGCGCGAAAGGAATTCTTGGATTTTTAAAACTGGCAGAAAGTATTTCTTTTGAAATTGTTGCAAGGCCGCAGGATGTCAGATTTTATGTGGGAGTCACTAACAAACTGAGAGACATGGTTGAAAAGCAAATTCATGGAGCCTATCCCGATGCGCAAATTCTTGAAGTGGAAGACTACAATCTTTTTGAAAATCCCGGAAAAGTTGCCTATGCAAGTCTTAAGTCATCAAAATCATTTTATCTCCCGATTAAAACTTATAAGGATTTACCTGTTGATCCGCTCTCGTCCTTGACGAGCACTTTGGGAAAAATGCAAGATGGAGAGGCCGCAGCGCTTCAGATTCTAATTTCGCCGACAGGAGATTCTTTCAAAAAATCAGGGAGAGATTTTATAACAACAACAAAAAAAAGAGAAGCAAATCCCGAGACTGCAAAATACTCGGTAGATCAAAAGGAACTGGAGGCAATTGAACAAAAAATTACAAAACCCGGTTTTAACACCTACATCCGAATACTTACAATCTCCTCAACCAAAGAATCGGCAGAAGCCCATCTTGCAAATATTGCGGGGGCTTTTTCCCAGTTTTCATCCTTCAATTCTTTTGATCGGGAAAAACTTCGCTTCTTTAAGGGAATGGCCATTGTGGATTTTATTTATAGGCAACTTCCCTTGCTTCCCTCCATCAGAAACATTTTGACAATTGAAGAACTTGCAACGATATTTCATTTTCCAAATAAAACAGTTGAGACTCCAAGTATTCATTGGCTTGGGGCCCGTGTTGCACCTGCTCCCGCAAACATTCCAAGCTCCGGCCTTTATATTGGAAAAAGTATTTACAGAGGCATTTCCCGTCCGGTATTTGTTCAGGAAGATGACAGGAGACGCCATATGTATATTATAGGTAAGACAGGCGTAGGAAAATCCGAATTCTTAAAGGATATGATCCTGCAAGACATCCGGGCCGGAAAGGGAGTTTGCTTCATTGATCCACATGACACCATTGACATGCTCCTTCCTTTAATCCCGCCTGAGCGAGTAGAAGATGTGATCCTGTTTGATCCCTCGGATACGCAGCGCCCAATGGGAATCAATATGTTAGACGCTCAAACCGAAGAGCAAAAAGACCTGATTGTTACTTCAATTATTGGACTCATGTACAAACTTTATGACCCTAATAAAACAGGAATTATCGGTCCCCGATTTGAACACGCAATAAGAAATGCCATGTTAACAATTATGTGTGAACCGGGGAATACTTTTGTTGAGGTTGTAAGAGTTTTGACCGATTCATCCTTTGTCCAGGAACTTCTTCCAAAAGTGCAAGACCCGATTGTCAGACGATACTGGACAGATCAGATCGCCCAAACTTCAGATTTCCATAAATCCGAGGTATTGGATTACATTGTCTCAAAATTCGGCCGCTTTGTTACCAATAGAATGATGAGAAATATAATCGGCCAATCAAAAAGCGCTTTTTCTTTCCGTGAGGTAATGGATCAGGGGAAAATACTTTTGATTTCACTTGCCAAAGGAAAAATTGGTGAGGATAATTCAAGCTTTTTAGGACTGATTTTGGTACCAAAAATTCTGGCGGCGGCAATGTCAAGACAAGATGTGCCTCAGGAACAAAGGCGGGATTTTTATCTTTATGTTGATGAGTTCCAGAATTTTGCGACACCTGATTTTGGACAAATTTTATCCGAGGCAAGAAAATACAAGCTCAATTTAGTTGTTGCAAACCAGTTTATCGGGCAAATTGAGGAGGATGTTAAAAATGCAATTTTCGGAAATGCCGGAACAATTATTTCATTTCGGGTGGGGGTATCTGACGCAAATTACCTTCAGCATGAATTCCAACCTGTATTTAACGAGGCGGATTTAATTAATGTCGAAAGATTCCATGCTTATGTTAAAACTCTGATAAATGGGGAGCCCGCAAATCCCTTTTCTCTTGATTTGACCCGTGACCTTGCGGAAGAGAAAAAATTAGAGAATCCGAGAGTTTCCGAACTGGTCCGTGAACTCTCAAGGCTGAAATATGGAAGGCCTCAGGAATTGGTTGAGGCGGAGATCGCGAAAAGATCAAGACTATACGAAGTATTGGACGACATTGAATCAAGAGTTGACAGGGGCCCGGAAGGCCGCCTCGGCCCCGGGGGATCAATCTAAACAGCAACTAGATATTAGATACTAGCTACTAGGAAACGCAACTTCAAGTTTAACCCCAATCTTGGTATAATATTCGAGCTCGGGCGTGTAGCTCAGCGGTAGAGCGCTACTCTTATAAAGTAGATGTCCTTGGTTCGAATCCAAGCATGCCCACTCTCAGCTTCGATCTGCTATAATAAAATGTCCAATGAGAAAATTCTTATTACTTCTCCTTGTGCTTTCGATTGTTACTCTAAGGTTCGCCATTCCCCAAGTTTTCTCAGATGAACTTGATGATATTAACAAAAAACTTTCAGAACTTCAGACTGCTCTTTCCGCCTCCCAAAAAGCAACGGCTCCTTTGGAAAGTCAATTGAACAGCCTTCATTCCCAACTAATAGCGATTGAAAACCGGGTAAAAGCAATTGAATACGATATTGCTCAAAAGAAGAAGTTTATTGATCGGGGGTATCGTGAGCTTGATGAGAATAAAACTATTTTTAATAAGACTGTTCGAGATTATTATATAAAAAGTTACTTTTTCTCTCCTCTCCTGGTCTTCATATCATCTGCTGATGCGGCAGATGTGACAAGGATGATTATTTATCAAAAAAAGGATGCAGACCGCGATAAAGAAACTATCACAGCGCTTGCCCTAAAACTTGTTGACCTTGAAACACGCAAGCAAAAACTTGAGGAAGAGGAAGAAAAATTCGCAATTGTCAAAGAAAAACTGGCACAAGAAAAAGGGGAAATAGAAAAAGTTGTAAAAGGAGCAAAAGATTACCAAGCAAAATTATCAGGAGAGATTGCAGAACTGTCTGCAAGACAAAATGAGATCATAAACGCGCGATCCGGTGGATTTACTGCAACTATTGGAGACAGCGAACTAGCTGATGATTACAATGCGTCTATAAAGGGGTTTCGAGAGGCTGCGCCCTCAGGCTATTTTGCTGCTTTCGCTTTCGGTGCACATACCCATCGAAAAGGAATGAGCCAATATGGCGCCCGCGGTAGAGCACAATCAGGAAAAAACTTCTCGGAAATTTTAAATGCTTATTATGGAAAGACCCCAGTTGGCAAAGACACAGGGGGCAGCATCAAGGTTTCAGGTTTTGGAGAAATGGATTTTGAAACAACTTATCTTTATGGAATTGCTGAAATGCCGTCGAGCTGGCATCCTGAAGCATTAAAAGCACAAGCTATTGCGGCGCGTACTTATGCTTATCGCTACAAGCAGGAAGGAAAGGATATCTGTACAACCGAAGCCTGCCAGGTTTTCAACAAAGGTAAATCAGATAGTCCTCCAGATGCATGGAAAAGCGCAGTTGACTCAACACGCGGACAAGTACTTGAAGATGTTGTAACATACTATGCCTCAACCCACGGAGGATTTGCTTCACCAATTGGCTGGGACACAACAGACGGGTCAGGTGGAAGCAGCTTTGTGGATAAATCTTATGATAAATTAGGAGGATCTCCTTGGGTTTATAAAGCATGGTACACTAAAGGCTATAGCCCATCATCCGATAAATGCGGGAGATCCAACCCATGGCTTAGCCCCGAAGAAATGGCAGATATTGTAAATGCAGCAATCGCCCTAAAAACAGGGGGCATTGACACATCAAGAATTACCCCAACTACAACTTCTTGCTGGGGAGGAAGTCCCTACAGCATGGAAGAGCTCCGTAATTTGGTGTCAGGAAGCGGAGGAATTTCGTCCGCATCAAGCGTGTCTGTTTCTCAAGGAAACGGATCAACCAATAGTGTCGTAATAAATGGAGTATCGCTTTCAGGAGAAGACTTTAAAAGAGCGTTCAATCTTAGAGCTCCCGGATATCTTTCAATCCCGCAGTCTGGTTTCTATTTCTTTAATATAGAAAAAAAGTAGCTTAAATTTGTCTTTGTCTTATTCCTTGATTTATAATAAGCCCACATGCCTGAAGAACAAGAAAAAGAACTTACTGGAGAATTTATTTTAAATAATGAAAAACAGCCTGTGACAAAGGCATTGGGAGAAGAGGAAAATCTTCACTTCTACAGTTCCTTAAGCTACCATCCAAAAAAAGTAAAATTTGAAAACCAGGAAAAAGATGAAGAGATTGTGCTTCTTGTCCGTCGTGATTTAATTACCAATGTACCCTGGATCCTGACTGCATTAATCTTAATTTTTATACCTCCACTTCTTTTTTTATTCTCTGATTTTATTACTCCGTTTATTCAAATTTCGCCTCAGACACAATTGGTAAGCATTCTCTTTTATTACCTTGCAATTTTTGGTTTTATTTTGGTTGAATTTACGCTATGGTACTTTAACGTCGGCCTTGTTACAAATATTAGAATCATAGATCTTGATGTGTCGGGAATTCTGTATAAGCATGTCTCAGAAACAAGACTTAATCTAATAGAAGATGTTTCTTATTCCCAGGTGGGATCCGTAAGGTCTGTCTTTAATTATGGGGATGTGCTCATTCAAACCGCAGGAACTCTTGCGAATTTTGAATTTGACAGGGCGCCTGAACCGGCAAGAATTGTTAGAGTTATTGCCGACATGATTGGAGGCAAGCACTAATGGAGCTATTTCAATTCTTGATTCAACTTTTTTCAAATCAGGATCTTCTCTTCCGAATTATTTTAATTATTCTTATCTCTTTTTATATTCTATTTGCCTTAATTCTGGCAATGCAAATAAGAAATTTAAACAGAATCGTAAATCAAATTACCTTCTCTCCAATCTTTAAGTTATTATCTTTTATCCATTTGGGGGCGGCTATTGCGCTTCTTATATTTACAGTGCTATTCTTATAATATGGAGACTAATGTCCTCCTTTCAAAAATTGTCGCCAACCCGCAAGAGACAACATGGGCGCAAGCATATTCAACCTTAAACCTTTTTATTGTTCTAAGTCTCAGGTCGCAAAATTCTGAAACAAGCATTGTTACGGAAGGCAAAGAGTTGTTTGAAAAAATTCAAAAAGAATATTTCTCTTTAGACGAAAAGGGTCTAAGCAGTATTAAAAAAAGCGTTGAGAACGCAATTTCAGATCTTGAACCGGAAAAAGAAGTTTCTATAGTTTTATCGACTGTAACTCAAAACTTTCTTTACATCGTTATTGCATCGGGCGGCGCGGTCATTCTTAAAAGAAACGGAAAAGTCGGGACAATTGCAGCCGGCGAGGAGGGAAAGACAGTAGCCTTCTCCGGAGAGCTTAAGCCCGATGATATTGTAATTCTTGAAACCGGAGATTTCTCGAAAAAAATTCCAATTAAAAAGCTCACTCAAGTTATTGACAATCTTGAAGTTTCCGAGATCTCTGAAAATCTTGCTCCGATTATTCATGAGGAGTCTCAAGGGACAGAAGCCGCAATTATTCTTCAGTACAAAAATATTAAAAAAATTGAAGAAGAAGGTGCTGTCAAAGAAGATATTGCCTCAAATCAAGAAGAAGGGGAAGAACAGAAGCAGGTTATGTCAATTGGTGCCAAGATCAGACTTCCCAAGATTTCTTTTCCTATCAATTTTGAAGGCGCTACAAAAAAGAAGGCGTTAATCCTTGCGATAGTTTTTTTGGGAATACTTCTTTTGGGAAGCATATTTTTTGAGAGATCAAGACAGGAGCAAGCCAAACGAGCGCAAATTTTGTCGGAGATTATAGAGCCTAATCAAAAAGGATACGATGAAGCTGTTGCTTTAATTTCCCTGAATAAAGGACTTGCTCTTGAAGAATTTGAGGAAATAAAAAGGACGCTTGAGGGGAAAAGAAGCATTCTTCAAGAAGGAACAAAAGAAAGAAAAAACCTTGATGAATTTATAGGAAAAGTAGAAAGCAAGATCGGGGAATTGAACCAAGGCGCGACGCTTTCTAACCGAAAGCTTATCTTTAATGAAGAAGTTGATCTCGTGGGATTCAGGCAAGATTCCTTATTTGTTGTAAAAGCACAAGGAGGCGAAATTAGTTTAATTTCAACAGATGGAAAGGTTCAAAAAAGTGCAAAATCTGACAATAAGAATATTGAGAGCTTGGCTTCCGATTCAAATTCCATTTATCTACTTGGAGATTCCGGAATAACAAAAACGGACAAGAAATCGGGGAAAACGACGGCCATTGTAAAAGACGCGCAAGAACTGGTCTCACTTGACACTTTTGGGTCCAACCTTTACGGTTTGAATGCTAAAACAAAAACAGTCGATAAATATGCCGGAGGATCTTCTGGAAGATCCGATTATTTTAAAGCCGATGTTACTTTAAATAATCCCGTTTCAATGGCTATTGACAGCTCTATCTGGATTTTAGACAGTGGAAAAGTACGCAAATTCACAAAAGGTACCGAGGAAACATTTTCTATCTCCGGTTTAACAAAACCCATTAGTGAAAACTCAAAAATCTTTACAGGTCTTGATTATGAAAATGTTTATACACTGGACAAAGATACAAATAGAATAATCTCGATTTCAAAATCAGGCGAGGTCAAAAATCAATATGTTTCAAAAGAGTTATCTAATGCTTCCTCTTTTTCCGTAGATGAATCCCGGAAAAAGATATATGTAGTTATCTCCGGGAAATTATACTCCTTTGACCTTTAAGTATTAATACTTCATACTTTATACCTTCTTCTTAATACTTTATACTCTTACGGCTTCCGAAATTGATATAATTAAGGCATGAAAATAATCAACCGATATGCTAAAACTTTTAAAATTGAGGAGAAGCTTGAAGCAGGGATTGTTTTGCTTGGGTCTGAAGTAAAAGCGCTTCGCGCCGGACACGCGGACATATCCAATGCATATGTTCGAATTTCAGGACCCGAAGCATATCTTATTAATGCCAAAATCTTTCCTTATAAATTCTCCAGAATCGAAGGATATCAAGAAGATCGAACAAGAAAATTATTGCTCCATAAAAAGGAAATCCTTGCCTTAAAATCTAAAATGGATCAAGGGAAGTTTACAATTATCCCCTTGTCGCTATATTTAAAAAACGGCAATTTTAAGGTGGAAATTTCGCTTGTGCTTTCAAAAAACAAGCGCGAAAGACATAAGGATGAACGAAGAAAGGCAATTGAGCTCGAAGCCAAACGGGAGCTGAAAAACACTATCTAATTTGTGGAGATGGGGAGGAATGACCTCCCGTCCAAAACTGCATCTATAAAAACATCTACAAGCTTCTTCAGTCTTTAATTGTCGATACAACATACTCCGGCTAACAGGATTTGTTGTAACCAAGGTTTATTTTTTCAAATAATAATCTAAACCAAAACTATTATCATATCCAAACTTTGTTTTTGCCCGTACCTTATCGTTTGGAAAAATAGTGGTACGAACAGGTCTTAGTTGTAAGCGTACGCAGGTTGTGCGTATGCAAAACTTTGACCGCCAAGATTGAACTTAGCATTTGTTTTTAATACGCTTTTACGATTAGTATCATTATCGGCTTGCAGTTTTTAATGAGCAATTTTGTCGATGCAATGCATCCCCAATTGAAGCTAATTATATCAAACTACAGGGGCAAATTGCAAGTTTAGTTTAGAGTTCCTTTGCAAAAGTGATTCCCAAGACTTTTTTGGTGCCGGCTCGTTTTAAAACCTTGGCGGCTTCGTGAAGCGTTGCGAAACTTGTTGCGATATCGTCTATGATTATAACGGACTTGGGAATTTCTGTCCGCCGGCCGGCGGATTCGCGGATATTGAATGCGCCCCGAATGTTCTCAAATCTTTCTTTTTTACCTAGTTTATACTGTGGTCTGGTATCTTTGACACGGACTAATAACTTATTACTTATAACTAGATGGAAATATTTTGCGACATAAGATGCCAAAAGCTCTGCGTGGTTATACCCCCGTGAACGGAACTTCTTCATGCTTAAAGGAACGGGAATCAAAGCAGGTGTATATTTTTCAATAAAAGAATAAAAAGATTCATTTTGTAATAATCCTTCAATCATAATCTCACCAATCGTATCTTTTAGTTTTGATACATAAGGTTTGTATTTAAACTGCTGAATCATGCGCTTTGTAACAGGGCTGTAAGCGACTACCGAAATCACACCGTCTAATGAGTATCGAGCCTTACACACCGGGTGCGTAAGGCCATTAACTGATGGCCGAAAACAGACAGGACATTGAAAATTATCATTAAATTTAATTCTTGAGAAACAATCGGAACAAATAAAATCGCCGAAGCGACGGCAGTTAATGCATTTTTTTGGAAATATTAAATCGAGAAAAGACATAATTAAAGTTTATCAATTTTAAATTCGAAATTGAAAAATCTATATTATGGGTCTACATTTTTGTAGTTATTCCCAAGATATTCACAATTTGTACTTTTTACTATAAGCTCTTGTCTATTTTGAGGCTAAAATCCCTAATTCTATGCGACCCCGGGGCCCCCAGGGCATTGATTCTTCTTTATCGAATTCCTTCTCACAGTTTTTACAAATGTTGCACGGACCTACATCGACGAACTTAGCTTGGCAAACAACGCAGTCTCCCAAGTGATATTCCCAATTCCTATTGTGTTCATTATGCAATTCCATTAAAGTTGAGCCGCAGCTTCCGGCAACAGGAGGAGGGGTATCTTTGCCGAATTCAGCGAAAATATATTTTTTTGATAGTTCTTCATCCGAAAAAACTTTCCCCTCTATAATCTCATTTTTTATAGATATTGTATAATTCTCGATCGCATTTCTTGCTCTCACCAATTCCCAATCAGAGGCTCCGGTTTTTACAAGCCTCACATACTCATCCATAAGTCCTCCTACTCTTTGCTTGAGTCTCTCAAACCATTCTATGTTAAATCTTTCCCGCTCTCCCAAAACTGAAAGTATATCGTCCGTCGTTTTAATACTCTCATTGGAAGAAAAGATAACCGGATTGGCAAGAAAGTCTGTGTCTTTCTCAAACCTGCCACAATCATTACTAAATAAGGCCACTCTTCTTCTGTGAGCTTCGAGAGTTGCCACATTTCTGTAGGGAATCACTCTTATTTTTCTCTCACCTGTTTCGGGATCTTTTATGGCTTCTCCTATGAAAGTGAAGCTGTAAAGACCGTAACCTTCCTCTTCTGAACCGGGCGGACTAACCCAAACAAAAAGTTTATCATCAAGCCCCCCCAGTAATTCCTTCTCTAATTTCTGGAATCCTAAACACTCTGCGACTTCGCGCCGGACAGGAAGCCCTTTCTCTTCTTTTGCTCTTATAGCACGCCTGAAAATATCTCTTATCGGTCCAGGTTCCTTACCTGCCAAATATTTTTCAGATGTTGAGGAATCTGTTTCCACTCTGTAAAAAAACTCATCAAATTTTACTCCCAAACGATATTCTCCAAGATATCGCAAAATATTATCCTTTATTCCCTCCTCTCTCCTTTTTAAAATATCAAAGGAGTCAAAGTCCCCTTTAACGGGGGCTCTATAGTTAGCTCTGTCATAAGAAACCGTATATGCTTCACCATTCATATTTCATCGGGACCAAATCCTTTCCTTTTTCTTCTCAATAAAGTTTGCAAATCGGGATGCCGTAAAAAGAAAATCTGATAAGCGATTTATATATTTAATTGCCCTTTCATCAACTCTTTCTCTTCTTGAGAGCTTTACGATTAGCCTCTCTGCTCTTCTTGCCACTGCCCTTGCATGTTGAAGGTTTGCTCCGGCAGTTCCTCCTCCCGGCAAAATAAAATTTGAAAGCTTCGGCACTTTTTGTGTCATTTCATCTATTTCTTTTTCGAAGATTTCAATTTTTTTATTTAAGTCTATGCTGTCAATTGCATCGTATAAACCGGCAAGATATGAATTAACATAAAAAAGCGTCCTCTGAATATCAATTAAAAGATTTTTGAGATGAATAATTTTTTTGTTTGATAATTTAAGATTGGCGATTGATACTCCAATAATCGAATTTACCTCATCCAGAGACCCATAGGTTTCTACCCGAAGATTATCCTTCCAAACTCTTTTCCCCGAAAAAAGAGAAGTTTTCCCCTTGTCTCCTGTTCTTGTATAAATCGCCATAAAAAAACTCCCGATGTCCCCGAGAGTAAAATAAAAAGATTCCCTGCTCGGGGATGAAAATATATATTGTTTTCTGGATATAACAGTACCGGCAGTTCCGCCGACTTTCACGGCGATTTCCAATATATATTAGAGTTAGAAATTAGTTATAAGAAATTGGATATTGGTAATAGAAATTTGAAACTGGAAAGCGGTTTTGCTATTTTCTAATTTCTATTTTCCATTACTATTTTCTAATTTCCAAAAACTGTTTTCATATAATTCAACATTCAGAATAGCCGCAGCTATAGCATTTCTTGCATCCTTCTTCATGGGCAAGGCTTGCTCCTCCGCAAGAAGGACACAAGTCAAATGAGCTCTGAGTTGACACCGATTCAATCGGTGTTGAAGGTTCTGCGGAAATACTTAGCTGCTCCATGACAACGGTATCGGCAGAAACAGCCGATTGCGAAGCCGGAGTAATTTGAGCGCTGGAGGATAAGACCTGGCCATTAGGAACAATCCCGCCGCTTGCTTTCCCGTTGCCTTGCTTGTTCGCCTCGCTAGAGCTTTGGCGAAGCGGGCCGGCAGGCAGGGTCTGTCCATTTGATTGGGATAATTCATTTTTCCGGAGATCCTTTACCACTCCGTTTACGGAAAACCCGAACTCCTCTGCCAAAACCTTGGCAACCGCATCGGGAACAGATCTGACCCGGTTTTCTCCGAAGCCTACCGTTCTCATTCCTCCGATTCCCGATAACTGGGCGACAATTTGTCTTATTCTCTCGCGTGCCGGAACAGGGCTTTGAAGACGAAGGGTAATTGAAATCATTCGTCCCAGGGCATCTGTCATAGCCGCAACATCAGAACCGGATTTACCAATTGTGACAAATGCCTCAAAAGGGTCCCCGTTCTCATTCTTGTTAATTGTTATAAAAGCATCCCCGAGGGGCGTTTGAGTTTTGTAAGTTAAACCATACATAATAGGTGGTCTCTTGCTTATTGCCGGAGCTTGCTTTATCTCAGGCTGGTTTTCTTCTTTTTTCTTATCATCTACCCGCTCAAGAACGCCTGCCCGCGAACCATCCCTCATGTACGCAATTCCCTTGCAGCCAAGTTTATAAGCCAGAGTATAGAGCTTTTTAACATCCTCCACCGTATGGGTCTTGGGAGCATTTACCGTTTTTGAGATTGAAGCATCAACATATTTTTGAATTGCTGCCTGGACCTTGATGTGATCCTCAGGCGTCAGATCGTTTGCCGAAACAAACCAAGAAGGCCGCAAAATCTTGCCGCTTTCAATGTCCGCCTTATGCTTTTGATACCATTTTTCATAAAGATGGTGGAGAATTACATGCTCTCCAATTCTGTCGCGCCTGACAAATTCAAACTCAAAAACAGGCTCAATACCTGAAGTTGTATTTACCATAAGGGAGGTGGATCCTGTTGGTGCCTGCATTAGCAAAATTGAATTTCTTATTCCTTTTTCTTTTATTGATTCCTGGATATCTTCCGGCAGCGACCGAATGAATTTGCCTTGAGGATAAAGTTTCTTGTCAAATTTTCCAAAATGTCCTTTCTCCGCTGCCACCTCAACTGATGTCCGATATGCCTCATCTCTTATAATTCTGTAGACTCGTTCGATAAACTTTAATGATTCTGCCGATCCATAACGCAAATGAAGCTTAATTAAAGTATCTCCCAAACCCATTGTTCCAAGACCAATCCTTCTTTCTCCCTCAAGCTGCGTTTCCCTTATTCCTTCAAATACATAAGTATCCATGTCAATAACATTATCTTGAAAACGAGTGGCGGCACGAATGACTTTTCTTAATGTTTTAAAGTCAAAAACTCCTTTTTTATCAATGTTATTGCCGCGGACTAAAGACGAAAGATTAATTGATCCAAGGTTACAGACTCCCCAAGGGGGAAGACCTTCCTCCCCGCATGGATTTACGCAATTAATCCTGTTCCAGTACCAATTGTTGTGGAGCTTGTTATAACGCTCCATAAAGACTACTCCCGGTTCGGCCGACTTCCAAGCAGCCTCCGCAACCAAGTCCCAGATGGCTCTTGCTTTTACCTTTTTGTGAACTATAACCTTTTTACCCTGTGCTTTCCATTCAAAAATATCTCCATTCCACTTGGTATCATATTCAGGATCTTTTTTGTCCGGGAAAACAAGTTCCCAGTCAAGGTCTTTTTCCACAGCCTCCATAAAGGAATCTGATACGCAAACGGAGAGATTTGCACCATTAATCCGCGCAAGATCCTGCTTGACGGTTATAAATTCCTCAACATCGGGATGCCAATCCCAAAGCATAAGCATTAAGGCGCCGCGTCTGGTCCCGCCTTGCTGAATAATATCTTTTGTAGCAACAGAAAATAATTCCGCCCAGTTACATGGCCCTGACGAGAACCCATTCACTTTTTCAACCCTCTGTCCACGGGGCCTAAGAGATGAAAGATTAATACCCACCCCGCCGCCTCGAGCCATAATTTCAACCATTTGTTTTAAAGAGTCAAGAATTCCTTCTCGTGAATCACGAGGCGAAGGTATGACAAAACAGTTATAATAGGTTACTTCAAATCCTGTGCCCGCGCCGGCCAAAATCCGGCCGCCGGGAACATATTTGAAGCCCGACATTGCTTCATAAAATTCTCTTTCCCATTTTTTTTGGTCTTCCTTTTTTTCAATTGCGGCGACTGCCTTTGCTATCCTTTTCCACATCCGATCAGGAGTCTTTTCAATGGGATTTCCCTTTTTATCCTTCAGGGAGTAACGATCCAAAAATACTTTTTCCGATAATCCTGTAAGTTTCATAATCTAAATATCATTCGTATAAATTTGCACTAGATCTATATCCCTGCAGTAATATCTTCTTGTGATGACATCTATCAATAATAGAAAGTAAACCTTCTGGGTCTTTTTCGTCCTTAATTACTGGAATGTCTTCTGTTTTTCTGTAACAACTAATCGCAAAAGAACCGGTGGTGGCATAATCACTACTTCCTAACGGGGTTATGATAGATTTGCCCTCTGTCAAATTAGCTGTAGAAGACCCTATGGATCCCCCTGCGTTTCCTACTTCGACAATCTCTGATGAAAACGCTTCCAGAGAGCCAAAAGATTCAGTTCCATTTCCAAAAGAACTCGATGGATTTATAGTGGATCCTAAAAGATAGTCTTCGTTATTGTTCATATTTAATTAGCTACCTCCCTTTCTTTGTTGTTATTCATCTTAATCACTGTTAGATGGGTGGAGCCCACTTCTTCTTTTTCGCTGAGTATTTTAAAGTCATATATTCCTTCCTTAGGGAAAGTTATACCAACTAGCTCTAAAAGCAAATTGCTTCTCCCATTTGGACCTGTCTGAACACCCATCTCTAAAGGTGGTAGAATTGATCTTTTTTCTACCTTATGCTCTGCTTTAATATTCAGCTTATAAGCTGTATTCGGCGTACCACTTAATGTTGCAACTAAAAATCCCTTCGCTAAAACAGCAGTTGGATTTGTGGTCCGAAGTTCTTCGAAAATTCCTAACGCGCTTAGCTTGCCTTCCTTAGATATGAGCGCATAATCACAAAGAAGTATTAATTCTGTTTCTAAATTTTGTTTGTTCATATTTTTATTTGATTAGTTTTTTTAGTTCTTTCTCAAAATCCTCTAAATCTACGAATCGCTTAAAAACGCTTGCGAATCTTATATATGCTATCTTGTCCAGTTTCTTAAGTCTTGCGGCAACTATCTGTCCTATTTTTTTTGCGTCTGTTTCAACTGATTCCCCTGACATTAATTCGCGTTCTGTCTCATCTACTATATTATTAATAGACTCCATAGAAACAGTTGTCTTCTCACAAGCTTTCATTACCCCGGACTTCAATTTTTCTCTGTCAAACTGCTCTCTTTTTCCGTCCTTTTTCTGGACAATTAAAGTAATGTTTTCTATCCTCTCGTAGGTTGTGTATCTTTTCCCGCAAGAAACACAGGTCCTTCTTCGTCGGATATTGCTTCCATCCTCAGAAACCCTTGTCTCAACTACCTCCGAATCTGCGCTTTTGCAATAAGGACAAGTCATGTGAGAGTTAAAAATTAAAATTTAAAAGTCAAAAATTAAGTTAAAAGTTTAAATTTTTTCAAATTACAATTTTGAGTTTTGCCTTTTGACTTTTGAATTAGTATTAAAGTGCAAACAATCCTTTAAACACCCATATGTAGTGCCGAAATAAATGGTAGGACACTATATCAGCATAGTCAACTATCAACTTTTGTATCAAACTAGATCAGGTTATTTTTTAGCTTCGCTTTTTGAGGCAGGAAAAAATTTTAAAAAATTGAAGAAATAGAAATTTGTTTTGAACAAAAAAATTATCCGGGTTCTAAAAAAGATCTAATTCACTTAGTCCTTAACTGAATCACAGATTTTTCAAACTCCGAGAGTCTTTTTTCCTCTGATTGAAGCTGGGATAAAAATTCCCGAGAAACTTTTTCCTCCATCCCCCTTACCAACTCTTTGTGTTTTTTTGAGGATAATTCCAGATTATGTAAAACCATATCAATTCTCTTCCCCATATTTCTTGCTTCATTTGCCGAACTTATTGCCTGATGAAAATAATTATTGCTTTTTGACAATGTTTCAATCCCCAGCTTATCTTTTCCTTTGGCGGCTAACATCATCGCGGAACTTATTCTCTTATCCGAAGTCAGAAGGTTAAATTCTGCTTTTTTAAGCGGATCGCTTATAAGAACCCCAACGATCCTATCTCTTATTGCTTTTAAAAAATGGAGAGGATTATCCGGAAGGATTCCGGGATAGGGCAAATCGTACCCTACTGTCTGGGAACTTTCTGTTGCTTTTTCTTCGGAAGGCAATTGGGCAGAAGCTCTTGAAGGAAAAATTGAGAAAAACAAGAGAAAAGAAAAAAATATTAAAATTATTTTTCTCATTGATTGATCGCATAATAATACCACATTCAAACACAATAACCAATAACCAAGCTTTCCAATTATCAAACACCCTTGTTGAATTCTAAATTCGGGCGAAATCTAAATAAATTTTAATATAGAAATTGGTTTTTTAACAATTGTCAGTTGTCAGTTGTCAATTGTTATCCCCCTTGTGTTGACAATTTTTTCAGATTAACCCATACTTAAATTAGGCTGCCCTATGAAACTAAGGTCTATTGCTTCATGGTTTTTTGTTTTTGGTTTTTTGTTTTTGGTTTTTTGTTTTTTGGTTACACCAACAGCCAACGCGCAGTTTTCATCCACCGGCTCGCGGACAAACTATTTAAATACAAATCCTGATGTGCCCCAAAATTTCCATACCTATACCCAATCTGTTCTCTTGGAGATCGCGGCTGCCGCCTCCTGCCAGATAGCCGGGTTTGACCCAATGAATCCAAGCGGCAAGTGTTTGGGAGTGGATCCGGCGACAGGCAAAATTGGTTTTGTTGAAAACGGCGGGGGATTAATTGGAATTACCGGCCAAATGATAGCGGCGACTTTTGATATTCCCGTTTCAGGTTCTCAATATGTAAGATATTTGGCGGGAAATTTTGGAATTGCAAAAAAAACCTACGCAGGAAATACGGGAGATCCCGGATTATCGCAAGATCAGCAAAATTCAGATCCAACAATAGACGATGTCTCCGGGAACGGTGTAGGATTCTCCGGATTAAGCAAGATAATGAAATTATGGATAGTTTTTAGAAATGTAGTTTTTATGTTTTTTGTTTTGATATTTGTTTTAATCGGCCTTGGCATAATGTTCCGGATAAAAATAGACCCCCGGACAGTTATGACTATTCAAAACCAAATTCCTAAAATTATAATTGCTCTGGTCTTGGTTACCTTTTCATTTGCGATTGCGGGTTTTTTAATTGATATGATGTATGTGCTTCTTTTCCTGATTTTCAATATCTTTTCTTCTGCCAATTTGGTAGATGTCACTTCCTTCAGTCCAAATTCAATACAAGGCGGAAATCCACTAAGCGCTATGGGATTTTTAGGAGGAACCGGCATCGCAAAAGATGCCTCTATTGGAATCGGCAGTATAATTGCTAGCCTTTTTAGTCTTGGGACATCCGGAAGAATTATAGCTGGTTTTATAGGGATGGTCATTGGCGGATTAGCAGGCTCTATAATTCCGGTAGGTGGAACGATAGTTGGAGGAGTAGTAGGAGGCATTGCCGGCGGGTTTCTTGGGGGCGGAGTGGACAAGGTGCTTGGAATACTTGGGGGACTTATTGCCTTTATAGTCATTGCCGCCGCGATTCTGATTGCTCTTTTCCGCCTTTGGTTCCAGTTATTAAAAACTTATATTTTCATTTTGATCAACATTGTTTTCTCTCCTTTTTGGATTGCCGGAGGCCTGATTCCCGGCTCAACCCTTAATTTTGGGGCCTGGGTCAGGGATATTATTGCCAACCTCTCCGCTTTTCCCACCACTTTGCTTATGTTTTTGCTGGGAAAAGTGTTTATTGAGGAATTTGGACGCGGCGGATATGGAACTTTTGTTCCGCCGTTTATTGGAAACCCCGGAAACCCAAAAAATTTCGCCGCGATAATCGGACTGGGGATAATTCTTCTTACTCCAAATGTTGTCCAGATTGTAAGAGCGGCGCTCAAGACTCCTGAAGGCAAGCTTTCGGCGGGTATTGGACAGTCAATCGGCGCGGGAGCCGGAGCGGCCACGGGAACTGTGAGAAGTACTGTTGGGGCCGGAATTACAGCATTTGCTCCAACACCTATGCCTGGAGCGAAGGCAGGGCCATTGGGTATAATCAGGAAAATTGTTGGAGCTTAAAGAGAATTATTTCTTATGCTGATAGCTTAAGCGTGCCTCCTGTTTGTTTTCCAACTTGCCAACCTGCGATTAGGGGAGCCATCACGACTACATCTCTTAGAATCAGCCATAGCAACCAAAAAAGAGTAAGGTGCTTCTTCTTTTTCATTTCATTGTATTGTTCATGAGTTATTATCCCATGTTTCTCAGCTTCTCCCAAAGCTTTTAACATTTCAGGCTCACTCAAAGAAAGGGCTTCTTTGCCTATAAAAGTTTGCGCTTCTGAGGTGGGAACCCTTAATACATCCGCTAAGGCTTTTACAAATATCTGTCTTTTGCCTCCCTTAGTCATAACTAAGTCTCCCCATGCGGAGACTATAGGGAATAACCTTTCGGTTGCTGGGTCGTTTCCCTGGGGAGACTCGATTCCCCGCTCAATTTTCAGCATGGCCTCTAGGATTGTCTCGATCTTCTCCCCTCCAACATTATTACAAATGGCCAATAAATTATTTGATGCCTCGAAAAAGTTGGGGACATCTCCTCCTATCGCTCTTTTATACATGGTGTCTCCGGGTCTTGCATAATCAAGTTCTTCAAAAGGCACATCATTCATAAAAGGAACATAAGAAAACATGATGTCTGCTAGATCGGGGGCTATATCTGAACCCAGATTTCTAATCTTTCCTATGAGCGCCCATTCTTCAGGCGAATAATCTCCTTGGTGGTCGTTATCATTTACCACTTCCCCCCGTGATGCCCTTTGCATATCTTCGGTATGGTGCCTTAACACTCTGTCTTTAAAATTAACCCATTGATCATCATCCATGTCTCCACGAATTTTATTTTCCGCTTTGACGCCTCCTGTCCAGTCGGTGGGTTTATTTTTTGCGTCTTTTTCTGTAAGGTTAATAATCTGATCTCTTATGTTGATTTTTGAAAGGTAATTTATCATTAGGGGCAAATTTACCTGGGCCACTCTCTCCCAAATTCTCTGTCTTGCCTTATAAGCTACCTCCCCTGAAAGCATCCCTTGCTTCAATAAAACTCCAAGCGCCATCCGAGAATTATCAATAAATGGCGCCAGTTCCGCAAGTAACAGTTCTTGGTATTCACCCATCTTTTTCCCAAGCAATTGTTTTTCGTATTCATCCATCTTTTTTAAATCGATGCTGTCTTTTTTCCGAAGAGCTTCGGCAGCCTCCCTTATTTTTTCTATTCTATAGGATCTTTTTGTATGAGGATCCTCTTCGTCTAAAAACTCCTTCAAATTAGTGCTTTTGCCGTTAATTTTGAATGGAACATTCTCAAACAACGCAAGCTCAATTCTCCATGAACTATACATACCTCTTGTATCAAGCATCCCGTCAACCTCAATATTTCTGACAAGCATTCCTCCAATCTCGGCTATTCTGTTTCTGCCTAGCTTCCTTCTTTTATCCTGGGCGAATTCAAAAAACCTTTCTTCCGCCACGTCAAGGAATCTTTGGGCTCCACGCTTAGATGCTATCTTAAATCTTCTCGCTACCCATCTTTCAATGCTTAAAACCCTGGCGGCATCTTCTTGGGGAAAGCCGGCATATACTTTCCCTCCGGGTTCAAGACGGCTATGGGCAATATGTTCTGCCGCCCTCATGGTTAAATTGAAAAATGCTTTTCCTACATTTAAAGCTGTCTGGATTTCCCAGTCTTTCATAAGCCAAGGATTATCTCCTCCTCTTTTATCTGTGTATCTGCTTCGTATAAGACCGCCCTCGTTTAAATTCCTAAAAGACCTTTCAACTTCCCGAGTCAATTCCTCGTATGCTTCTGTTGTTATGCCTTCATGTTTTGCCATAATTTCGGCATATTTTTCTTCATAAAGCCTCATGGCCTGTGGTACTCCGGCGATCGCATTCGTTTCTCTAAAATCCTTATAATTTATTGTCTGGGAAAAACCAACAAAATCTTTTATCTGTCCTGACGTTACTGCTACATTCATTTCGTGAAACAAGCGAGCTGCTTCCTGCAGCTGTCTGAAATGGCTATATCTTTGACGGGCTTCTTCTTTTTCTTTTGGTGTTTCTCCCATTTCCGCCTCCCCCCTTAAATGTCCCATTATGATTCCGATGTTCTCAGACGCAAAGAAGTTTATCTCATACCTCCCAGAATCTGCTTCCAAAGATCTGAAAAGGATTCTGCTCAAAATCATTTCCCGGGTTTCAGAAAACTGCAAGGCCGCAGCAAGTAGATTTTCGGGCAAACGCGAAGCGGCAGGGTCTCTTTCGTTCTCAAGCGCTTGAATGATTTTTGTTCTTAGGTTTTCCTTTTGATCGGGAGCTAATACTTCGAATTCTTCCGGGGTCAATACAAGATCGGCATATCTTCCTCTAAGCCTCTCTTCTTGCCTTTGTTCTTGTCTCCTCTCCTGCCCCTGCCTTTGTTGTCGTTCTTGCTGTATCGCTTCTCTCAGGAGACCTTGTAATTGATTCAGAAGCGCACTTGCCTCCGGAACATCTATATTTGAATTAATCCGCGCGTCTAATCTTGAAATTTGGTCTTGTAAAAAACTAGAATCAGCATTTCCGTCCATCCCTATATTTTTCACTGAAAATGCAATATCTTTAACATAAAGACTTGCGTATGCATCAGGATCAATTGCGGCAAACCTCTCCGGAGGGAGACCGGCAATTCCACTTTCAATCAAAATGCGTCTTTCCTTAGGGCTAAATCCGGCATCTTTAAGAAGCTGCGCTTTTTGAGCAATTTGCTTTTGGGTGTAGTTAAAAACCTCAGCCCTGCCACCTTCTTTTCCCTCCTCTTCTGCCCCAACATTATGTGCTGCTAAAATAGCTGATTGCTCTTTGTCCGACAGCTTGCGTCCTAAAATTTCTGCTGCTTTTTCAATACGCTTCTGGGATGAAAGCCTAGTATTCTCCACTATCAGTTCTTGCTCCTTCTTGTGACTTTGAGTTCCCGATGCTTTTTCGGCTTCTAATTCGCCCACAATTCTACGCACCTGCGCCTTTTCCACATCCCCTGCAGAATAATTACCCATTTGTGCCCTTGGTGTAGTTTCTCCTAATACCGAACGATTCGAGGGTGAACCGCCTCTTAGATTATCGGATGCTTCTGGCATTCTATTTATAGAATAGTTTATCCCCACTCCCGGTGTCAAACTTTCTTTCATATTAAACGCAGTTTATACCGAATTGGTCGAGGCTACTTGATATTAAAGCAACAGGAAGGTAACAGGAAAGTTATAGATTATAGATTGTAGATTATATTTATTTGTTGTTTTTTTGAGCGGTTTTTTTTCTAAATTCATGACTTTTTTCTGTAGCCATATAATCTATAATATATAATAAATAATCTATGTCAAAACTTGACCTTGCGCATTTCGAGCAACTTTATCCGCAAGATACACGACTTGAGGAAGTTGAAAAAATTTTATCTTTTATCAAGAAAGGCGCTTCATGCCAGATCATAGGCTTACCCGGAACCGGAAAAAGCAATCTCCTGGGACTGCTTTCATATAATAGGAGTGTCAGGCTCAAGCATCTTGGAGAGAACCAAAAATGGTTCCATTTTGTTTACATGGACTTTTCAGAGGTGAAAAAGAGAAATTTTGCCGATGTAATTAAATTCATGATTGTCTCACTTTCCTACTCTTTGTCTGAAAGAAATCTTAAAGAAGAGCACGATAAGATAAATTTTTTTCTTTCGGAGGTGAAAAATTTTGAGGACGATTTGATTCTCTTTCAGGCGCTTAAAAAGTCACTTGATTATCTTGCGATTGAAAAAGAGCTCACGGTTGTTTTCCTTTTTGACAGGTTTGACCAGTATACTCCAAATATCGGCGAGGAATTTTTCTCAAATCTAAAGATATTGCGAAATCGCGCAAAATATAGATTCTCTTGTGTTTTTTCATTAAATCGCTACCTGACAGAATTGGTAGATCCTCTTGTCTTGTCAGAGTTCTACGAATTTGTTGGGGAAAATAAGGTTTTTTTAAAGCTAATGGATGAGCCGGGGCTTGCTTTTAGATTGAGATATCTTGAGAAGATTACGGGGAAAAAACTTGACCTAAAGCTTCACGATAAAATTCTGGAACTGACCGCGGGACACGGCAAGCTAACAAGATTATCCTGGGAAACAGTGCTCTCAGAGCCCGCGCGAGTCAAAGATTTGGAAAAACTTTTAATATCACGGGGGTCTATCGGGGGAGCCTTGTTTGAGATTTGGGCTTCTTTGACCTCTGAACAAAAAAAGGATTTAACCCGTTCGACAAATGAATTTTTGGAAAAAATTGGATTGACAAAAAACGGAAAAATAACGATTCCTCTGTTTGAAGCTTACCTAAAAACCCTAACCCCGCAAATATCTCAAACCCTCTCTTATGACCTTGCTCGCAATGAAATAACAAAAGGAGATGAGAATTTGACGGAGAAACTTTCCCCTTCGGAATTCAGGCTATTGAAATTTCTGCTTGTAAACCGCGGCAGGGTTTGCGAGAAAGATGAAATAATTGAAAATGTCTGGCGCGACAGCAAAACTCAAGAGGGAGTGACGGATCAAGCGCTTGACCAGATAATTTATCGCTTGCGAAAAAAGATTGAAGACGACCCCAACAACCCCAAATTTATCCAAACTGTTAAAGGAAGAGGATATAAAATTAACGATTCTTGACTTCCGGCCCCGGTTTTAACTAACATGAATTAAGATGAAGCTTCTTAGAATAGCCCTATTTTTCTTTATATCGATTTTATTTCTCTTGAGCTCCACGCTGGCGAATGCGGAGGAGGTTCCGGACACAAAACTTACGAATAAACAAGGCTCCAAATGGAGATGCGACCTTGATAATGCCGGACAAAAAACTCTTAGAGTCGACCCATTTACATCTGGTAGACCGGATAGAAAACCTTGCCCTGTATATCAGGAGCAACAATCAACATGCATTGAACTTTCTGATGGAGTCGCATGTGAATACAATACTACAGGTAGCCCGGGCGTTCAGCCGGGTGGACAAACAGGAGGTTTATCATGGACTATAACCCCAAATAATAAACAGCCGGGAGAAGAATATATTGATGGGAATACTCCGACGGTAACAATAACATTTTCCGGACTTGCTGACGACAACTTATATCTATACCCCAAAACAGATCAGACAGGCGTAAGACTAAGACGCGGAGCTCTCTCGCAAATCAAGTCAGAAAGTGGAACAATCACGCTAACAGTCTGCGGCAACGGCAGAGATGCTCTAAAAGGAGAAAGAATCGGGAAGGGTAAAAAGTGTAGCGGAAACGAATCTGACTATTTCCACGAAGGAAATGTTTATAGATTAGGGCTTTATGATGATGAAAACGGAGAAGCACAGCTTATGGTTGCGGAGTTCTATGTTAGAAATTCTGCGCCGATTATTAAAATAGGCTCAAGCCCCCGAGGGACTCTTCCTGCTCTAACAGCAGCTTTATCAGGAAGGAGGCCGGGTGGCGGAGACAGAAACAACTATCAATTAGTGCTTACGGGGGCAGGGAACTATAGCAATAACCAGTGCATCCAAACTAATAAATCAAATCAAACAATACCATTAGGCACGCAAGAAGATTTTTTAACGCCGGCCCCGGCCATGGGAGAGGATAATCCCGCAAGTATCATATTTACCAGAGGAGAGTCAAAAAGCGGACTTATGCCGGGGACTTACACATTAAAACTTAGAGAGCGCGTGGATGACACCGGTCTTGGTCAAGTAAAGGGCGGCTGTAATGGTGGCGGTATTACATATGTCGAACTAGGCTTTAATCTTGCAAAAGATGGGAGTATAACAGATATTAAAGCCGAGTTTGATCCGGATGGAATTGACACATTAAAACTTGAAGAACAATTAAGCACTTTTGCTCCTATTCCCTGCGCGGACCTTGAGCCTCCGGATCCTGGCGACCCTGAAAAGCCTCGCATGTGCAAAAAGGTAAGAACCGCAATCGGATTGATTAATGTTTCAGCCGAGGGCTTTGTCAATTCTCTTTTCAGATTTGTTCTTGTCATTGCCGGATTTGGCGCGATAATTATAATTATCTATTCAGGGTATGTTCTGGCTACTTCTCAGGGTAATAAGGAAAAAATCGCGGCGGCTCGTGAAACTCTGACATCTGCGATTTTAGGATTGTTGTTTATAATTTTTTCAATTGTTATACTTGAAATAATCGGGGTTGATATTTTAAGAATACCCGGATTAACAAGATAAGTATATTTATATGAAGTATTTATCACTTCAAATACCGGACACACGGGGCACGCCTGTAGTAATCCAGCCGCCGCCCGGAATTCCATCCGGACCTCAATTTTCCATTGGCAATATTGCCTCAGTTTTTATTGCTCTGGCCCTTGTTGTTGGAATTTTCCTTTCGCTTGGCTATCTGCTTTATGGCGGTTTCTATTGGGTGCAATCAGGAGGAGACAAACAAAAACTTGATAAGGCAAGAAGGACGATAATATATTCAATTGTTGGTCTTATTATTATGTCCCTGGCTTTAGTTATTGTAAATGTTATTGTGTCATCCTTAGGAGTTTCGTCTGTTTTTCCAAAAAATTAGTTATTTTCTATAAATAACAGCTGCTTGATCCTCGTAAACTTTTTCCCAAGAATCTTGTTCAAGTCTCTCAATTAATGAAGGCCTGTTTTCTTTTTTAAAAAAACTGATATTTATTGAAAAAAGCCTTGGATCTTTTGTTTCATCTCTAGGCCAAAGCACATACCTTATGTTGTATTTTTCAAAATATTTCTTATAGTCTCCCTTTGAAATCTCAGAGAAATCATGAAACGCATAATCGCTCTCACTAGAAGGAGCATTCCATCTCCAGGAAGGCATCCTTCCGTCAATAAAAACTTTTTTCTCAGGCATTTTCCAAATAAGATAGCCTCCCCAACCATAGTCTGAGAAGATTTCGCCTTTAATTCTTTCTTTTTTAAGATATGAAACTGCTGCGGAAGGATATTTGTCCCGGGAATTTGAACCAAGATTAAGGGAATAATGTTCATAAGAAAAAATAAAAAGAGATAAAACTGCAAAAACAAAAGCCACTTTTAAAAATCTTTTCTCCTGAACTTTTTTCCCTCTTAATTCAGAATAAAAAATGCTAATTGTTTTTTGGGCCAAGCAAAGATTTGCTATTATTAAAAAGGGGATGTGTCTGGCACTTGAAAATGAAAGCAAAATAAGACCAAGGAAAATGGTAAGATCTAAAATTGAAAGTTTGCTTCTAAACCGGAAGACGAGAACAAGAGATATTGCAAGAAGAAGAATAAAAGAAAGTTCAATAAAAAAAACTCCCGGAAGCCATTCTGCAATTTTCCATCGCAAAGAAGGGTCCCCAATTTGCAAAAAAATTTCCCCCCACAGCCTTGGCCCATAAGGATTTAGAAAAGTAGCAAAAAGAGAGGCAAAGAACACAACAAAATCCAGCCTTTCTATTTTTCTTTCGATTGCTTTTGCGGCAATTGTTAAAGCCAGAATATAAATTGCTATGGCAAATCCACCATGAAGGTTTGCCCAAAGCAAAATAAGTAAGGGAATAAAAAACCGAAACCTTTTCCATAATTCTCCATTTAGGACTACTACCAAAAGGGTTGATACAAGCATCCAAGAAATTGTCTGGATACGAATTCCCGAAAATGAAAGAAGTACTGAAAAAGAAAGTATATAGACACCAAATAGAAAAGGCTTGAAGTTTTTATAAAAAGTAATAAGTAGAGTAAATAACGGGAAAAGTGCAAAAACAATCGCAAGAAGAATAAAACTTTTTTGGTAAATAAAATAAATCATAATATTCGAAAGCCATTCGTGGTCAACAAAGGGGAAGCTTGGCATAGTGTATGAAAAAGGGTCGGTTTTTGGTATTCCGCTTTTTAGGATTAACTCTCCCAGTCTCAAATGCCATCCAAAATCCGGGTCAAGAATAAACAAATTTTTTATTATAAAGAAAATTAAAAAAACTACTAAAAAAAGGGTAACAAAAAAAATTTTTTTTCTTTTCACTTTTAAATTATGTATCAGCTCTATTCTACCTTTTTTAAAGAATTCGACTACTTGACAAAGGTTTTAAAACATGCTTGAATAAAATTTATGAGAAAGATTTTATCCGTGGCATCAGGACTTGCTGCTTCTCTTTCTTTTGCACCCTTTGCTTTTGCGCAGGTTTTAGACGGAAACATAAGACCAGGAGCAGGAAATAGAGCTATTGCTCCCGATACTCCGATTGGTGCCATAGTAAGTTTCATAGTATCATTTATAATTGTTATTGCTTTTCTTGCCGCCCTACTTTTCATAGTAATCGGAGCTTTTCAGTGGATAACTTCAGGGGGAGACAAACAAAAAGTTGCTGACGCAAGAAATCATATTATCGCCGCGATCATCGGACTTATTGTCATCGCTCTCTCTTTTGTAATTATAAATGTTGTTATCACTGCTTTGGGATTAGGCTCGCTCACAAACCTCAACATCCCAACTCTCAACGAATTTAGATAAATCCCTTGCTTTCCTCTCTTGTTCTTTTATAAACTATATTTATGATTCCTGTTTCAGATTTGGGGAATTGCGTCCAGAAGGGAGTAGCTACTCTTGCCTGCATCCCGATAGTTCTTCAAAACATCATAAATGTCCTTGTGGTAGTTGCCGGAATAATTGCTGTTTTTCTGATAATATTCTCAGGGTACAGGTTTGTAATGTCTGAAGGGGACCCTGAGAAAATTGCCACAGCCCGAAAAACGCTTACTTATGCCATTTTTGGCTTTGTTTTTATACTTCTTTCCTTTGTGCTTTTAAATGCAATAGCCAAATTTACCGGAGTCGAACAACTCGCCCCGAAGTAATAATTTTACCTGCCGGTGGAGGTACGCTGGACTTGCTGCGTTCCTTCTACGACAGCCCCAACTGCAAGCGCGGTAAGAATCAGCAGAATAGTTTTGAGCAAGTCTTTCTTGGCTGGATTCTGCTCTTGCTCTGCATCTTTTTCAAAATATGTTTTTAATCCTTGAATAAGGACATCAAATTGCGTTTTAATGCCAGAAAGCTCTACGGTAAGTTTTTCATTCTGGGAAGCGAGCTTATCGACCTGCTCTTGAAGTTTTGCAACCCTCTGCTCCATTGTTTCAGGCTGCGCTTGTTGTTCGCCTGTTTCTGTCCGACCATCCCGATCCTCTCCTTGACCTTCTCCTTCTTGTCCCTGAGGCTGATCTCCATTTGCATTCTGCTCCGCTGCTTGTGGTTCTTGCCCTTCTGTTCCCGCCCCTTGTTGCGTAGCTGATTCTCTTTGGGTTTGCGCTGCAGTAGGACCTCCTTCGGCACCTGCTTGCGCTTGAGAGCCATCAGTCTGCTCAGTTTGAACTTCTCCCGTGGGCCCTGTCTCTACTCCTTCTTGGGCAAGGCCCTCGAGTGCCGCGTCAGGTCCTTTTCCTGCCAAGTCTCCTTCTGCATCTTCTGCGGCTCTAATTGCCTGATCTAGTTGTTGATTTATAGCGGTTTCGACTTGAGGAACAACTGTCTCAACTGCTGTTCCCGGGCCCGGCGCCGGTGTTTCAACGCCAGCTGCCGGTACCTGAGACCCTGATCCATTTTGTCCTTCCATATTATGTCCTATTATTATTTAAATCTTTTGCTGCGGAAATGGCAAGATCTATGTTGCCGCTTTCAATATGATCCCGCATTTTCGATAATGCCTGATCAGTTTTTTGATCAGTAGCCTTATTCAATTCCTCAAGATATATTCCTGTTGTTTCAGGATAACTTTTGCTTAAATTCTTTAATTTTGCCAAGAGATCTTGCTGGTCAGAAATAGGTAAAAGGTTTATAAAATCTTGAGAAAGTTTTTTTGCTCGCGCGAGCGGAATTTTGTTTCCCCTCAAATTTTTAATTATTATCTCAACAAGCTCCTTTTTTATATTCTGAACTTCGATTTGAATATCCATTAAAAATATTATATCAATTAGTCTGGTAGTTTTCACACCTTAAGCATAAGTTGGCTTTATTCTGACATATTTTGATTGTCTTGCAATCAAATTTTTCACGTTATACGCTGTTATATATGGAAAATCATCCAATCCCCCAAGATGTTACCGGTTTCAAATTTAAGCTGATTGGAAGCATTACCATAAAACAATTTTTATACCTTCTTGGCTTTGGAATATTAGCTACCGTTTCATTTGTTTTAAATATAAATTTCCTCATAAAAATTCCGATGATGCTGCTTTTTTCCGGCATTGGCGTGGCTCTTGCGTTTATCCCAATTGAAGGAAGACCAATGGATGTAATGCTTGCCAATTTTGCAAAAGCAATACCTTCTGAAAACAGGTACATCTATAGAAAAAGAGGAGTAAACCTTTTGAATTTTGAATTTTTCAAAGCAAGCACAAAACAGGTAAGGGCAATAACTCAGGAAGCAACACAGTTAAAATCAGCCTCGGATGAGAAAAAAGCAATTCTTCTTGGCAGATTGAGGGATTCATCTTCAGGCGCCACAGAAGGGGATATTGCCTTCTTTAAAAATATAAAATCATTTTTTGAAGAATCGGCTCCCGTTGCGCTTTCCGAGAAAAAAAACGAGGAGCCGCAAGAAATCGAAAGACAGGTAGATTTAAAAGATCCGGAACACACGGATTCGGAAATTAAAAAAATTCAAAGGCAAATTGAGGAAACGAGAACATTGCAAAATGAGAAAGGCAATAGTCAGGACTTGACTGAAAAAATTATTGAGCTTGAAAGGCAATTAGCCCAAGTTCTTCAGGATAAAGATATTTTGGTCAAGAAAATGGTGTCTTATGAAGTTCAAAAGGCAAGAGAGGATGAAGTTTTAGTCAAGCCCGGACAAAAAGATGTAGCGGAAACTCAAAATGTAAGATTTGTCGGGCCTTCTTCCCATCTTGTAGCGGGATTTCCCTCCTTACCGGACATTCCCAACATAATTCTTGGCATTGTTCGCGATCCGCGGGGCAAAACATTGCCTAACATTCTTGTTGAGGTTGTTGATACAAATAATATTCCGGTTCGAGCATTCAAAACCAATGCTCTTGGCCAGTTTGCATCAGCAACCCCACTTTCTGACGGCACTTATAAAATATACTTTGAAGACCCGGCAAAAACTCATGAATTTGAAATTATAGAAATAACCTTAAGCGGAGAGATATTTAATCCATTGGAAGTAACATCTATTGATTCAAGGGAGAAATTGAGAAGGGAATTGTTTGGAGGCAATTCTCCAATGGCTGGTATGGCTCAAAATGGCTAAACCCAAGATTCACTCAACAACTCAGGATTTTATAGAAATAGTTGATATTTCAGATGATATAGTTTTTTTCAAAAGCGGATATGCTTGTATGGTTATTGAGGTTTCCTCGGTTAATTTTTTTCTTCTTTCAACAGATGAGCAGAACGCAAGGATTTATGGTTATATGTCGCTTCTTAATTCTCTTTCTTCTTTTATCCAAATATTGATTGTTGCAAGAAGAGTTGACCTTGGAAACTATATAAAGCTTTTAGATGAAAAGATATCAAATGTTCAAAATCAAAAAATCGCAGAACAATTAGGCTTGTATCGTAATTTTATAAGGGATCTGGTCAAGGGGGAGGGGCTTTTGGATAAAAAAATTTATATAGTAATCCCCTTCTCTCAACTTGAATTAGGACCAGCAAGTCTTGGTCAGGCGCAGATGCAGGGGAAGAAAATGTTATCTTTAAATGAACGCGTAAAGTCAGGTTTAATTTCAAAAAGAAACAATGTCACAATCCAGGTTGAGAGAATGGGACTCATTGCCAGACCGCTTGCAACAAACGAACTAATCAAGCTGTATTATGAAATATTTAATCAGGAATTTATAACGCTTGATTTCAATTCGAATGACATTAGGAATGTCATACTCTAGTCATATAAAAAATAAAATATAAAATATCAAAAATACATATAAAATAGTGAATACTTTCCGAATAATATTTCATATTTAATATGTGTATTTACTATTTAATTTTTAATATTTAATTTGATTACCATGTTTGGTTTAAATAAAAAATCACAACAAGCCGAGGCTCCTCAACAAAACACAGGGCAACATCAAGTTGTCAAAGTGCCCAAGAATCCAAAGGCAAAAACCGCGCCTTCTGCCTACAGTGCGCTGAGGCAGGGGTCAGTTTCGGTTGTTGATCTAATTTCCCCTTCATCTATTGAAGTTGATTTTAAACATATCAGGGTGGGAGATAAATTTTTTAGAAGTTTTTTTGTAGTAGATTATCCCCGCCAAGTCTCCCCAAACTGGCTTTCTATTTTAATTGACTATAAAGAGACCATGAATATCTCAATGTTTATTTATCCTGTGGAAAGCAAGGATGTTCTCGCTAATCTTAGACGGAAAATTTCCGAGATGGAAGCAACCCTTCAGTCTGACGCCGAACAAGGACTTGAACCGGACCCAAAAATCGGAGCGGCACTTGAAGACGCAATAGCGCTGCGGGAAGAGCTTGCGAGAGGACTTGAAAGGTTCTTTCAATTTGGGCTATATATTACCTTATCCGCCTCAACCATTGAGGAGCTTGATACAAAAAGCAAAGAATTAACTTCTCTTCTTGCCTCAAATCTCTTGGTTGTTAAATCCTCCACCCTTCAAATGGAAGATGGATTTAAAACCACACTGCCCTCAGGAATTGACAAATTATTCCTGACCCGAAATATGGACACCACTTCCCTTGCCTCAACTTTTCCTTTTACATCATATGAAATATCTCACCCCAATGGAATTTTATACGGAGTCAACACAATCAATAATTCCCTGGCGATTGTTGACCGTTTCTCTTTTGAGAACGCGAATGAGGTGGTTTTCGGAAAATCGGGATCGGGAAAATCTTTTCTTGTTAAACTTGAGATTCTACGCCAGATGATGTTTGACGCTGAAATTTTAATAATTGATCCCGAGGATGAGTATCGTACCCTCTGTCATGCTTTGGACGGAGAGTATATCAATTTTTCAAAAAATTCGGAAGTAAAAATCAACCCCTTTGCTTTGCTCGCTGATGATCTAACAGAAGCTCAGCTTGGGATAAAAATCCTGTCTCTTCATGGATTACTAAAAACAATGCTTGGAGAAATGTCTCCAACACAAGAGGCAATACTTGACCGGGCCATAGTTCTTTCCTATAAGCAGAAGGGAATAACGCCTGATCCGGTAACCTTTAAAAACGAGCCGCCAATCCTTGAAGATCTCTACAAAACCCTTTTGAACATGGAAGAGCAGGACGCACGAGAACTTTCATTTCGGCTGGAAAAACATATTAAGGGGGGCTTTTCCGGTCTTTTCAATCAACAAACTAATTATGACATTAAAAATCGGATAACTGTTTTTTCGCTGAAGCAACTTGAGGATGTTTTGCGCCCTATTGCAATGCATGTTGTTTTAGATTTCATTTGGAATCGTGTCCGGACAAAACTTAAAAAAAGAATTTTGGTAGTTGATGAAGCATGGTACTTGATGAAACATCCGGATTCGGCGAGTTTCCTTCAGGGTATCGCGAAACGAGCCCGAAAATACTATCTTGGCGTAACAACTTTAACACAGGATATTGAAGATTTCTTGTCAAGCGATTATGGAAAATCAATTCTTTCAAATTCTTCGGTACAGATTCTCTTAAAGCAAAATTCATCAGAAGTTGAAGTTTTGGCAAAAACGCTTTTTCTATCAGAAGGAGAAAAACAATTTTTGGTTACGGCGCAAGTGGGGGAGGGGCTTTTATTTGCCGGCCAGAATCATATTACGGCGCAGTTTGTTGCTTCTTCTTATGAATATGACTTAATCACTTCAAAACCTCAGGATTTGCTTGCTCAAGAAGAAAAGTCCGAGATTCCGGGCTTTGAGACACAAGCTCCTGCCCCGATTGAGGTTGGCGGGGCAGAGGTTCCACCTGCGGCCGCTTCCGATCAGGGAATCAAAGTAATACCGGTTGAAAAAACCCCACAACCCTCTGCGAACCCTGAGAATAACCCGCCTATTGTTCCAACCGGCTCAAAATAGTAAAAAATGGAAAACGATGCGGAATCCATTATCTCCTCCGAAGAAAAAAAAGAGGCCTTAAGGAGAAGCCGGGGCTATTTTAAAATTTCGGGAGTGCTTTATGGGGCATTTGATGAAGATTCCACAAATGAGGCTGTAATTTCAGGAATAACAATTGGAATATTGGGTAAATTTCAAAGCCAAACCTTAATATCCGGGATAAGCGGAGATTTTGAATCAGGGGATCTTCCGGAAGGGAAATATACTCTTTCCTTTCGAGATCCGTCTCAAAAATATTCTCATTCACCAATCAAGCTGAATCTTTTAAAAGATATTTATTTGCCCGTCCACATGTTGCTGCCCGGAGCAGATAAGAAAGGCAGGAGAGGCTCAAATTTAAGATCTGCTCTGTCAGGCATTGTCTTAAACCGCAAAAAAAAGCCTATCCCGGGCGCCATAATTACCATAAACAGCCTCACTATAGAGAAAAAAGGCCAAAATATTTTAGGGAAGGCTCTCTCAAAAATTTTTCCGCGCTTTATAAAAGGACAAGAAAAACCAGTTTCGATTAATTTAACTACAAATATTCTTGGCATGTTTTCTTTGGGAAGATCAGTGCCAAAAGGATCTTATATTGTCAGGTGCAGCGATAAATCAGGACAATATCGTTTTTCAAGCAAGTTTATAGTGATCCGCGACAAATCCTTTCCGTTTATTGTCTTCATAGGATACTCCTCTTCCGATCTTGAAGAACTGCGGAAAAAGCTCGAAGAAGAAAAAGAAGCACAAGAAAAGGAAAAGCTTGAAAGAGCAGCTCAAGAAAAACTCGAAAAGGAAAAACTCGAAAAGGAGATGGGGGAATTTCCGCAAGTCCAAAAGCAACCGGAATCAATTCCAAATCAAAAAGTCGGGTCTGTCCGCCAAGTATTTATCCGCACCAATTATTTAAGGCCTTTATCAAATGTCGCCGGCAGGAGCTCCTCTTTCGCATTAAGAGGTACCGGGAGAATAATAAGCGGAGGCTTGAGTAACGCAACAAACGCTATTAACTATTTGGCACAAGTAATAAGAGCAGGATCTATCGCAGCGCGGGCTCTAGCAGTTTTGGGGTCAACTCCTGTGGGTTGGGTAGTTGGAGCAGCAATCGCAGTAGCTTTAATCATAATTTTACTTGTTCTCTTTTTTATGAGAGGTTCTCCCTCTTTTCCAAGCGAACTTGGAGAAGCAGCCCCCGTCGGAGGGGAGAGAAGAGGAGGGACAGGGAGTATTGCTTCCTGCGTTTTTTATAGAGGCCCGGAGCCTGAATTAAAATTCGGCAATCCTGAGATGGCGCAGTATGTGGAATCCGTTTCCGCCAAAGTTGGAGTTCCTGCTGCGGTTGTGGCAGGAATAATGCGGGTTGAATCCGGAGGCAAACTTGCCAGAGTTGATCCGGCTTATTTTGCCTCCGACTATGATGATACTTCAAGCGGCGTTGCATATGGCATCATGCAGTTTACTCCCGGCACTTTCCTTGGTACTTTCGCAAGAAATGCTACTGAACTAAATACTATCTTTGGCAAGACAGATGCAAGGGCAGAAATTGACCCGCAGCAAAATGTTTTCCCCACTAACTATTTGAGAATATATAGCATCAGGGATTCAATAATCGCAACAGCTTTTAAGGTAAAGAATGATAAGCAAAGTATAAATGGCGATGGGCCATGGGATCAGGCAACTGTGTATGAAATTGCAAGAAGGTATTATGGATGTCTCCTGTACCCAAGCTGCTCTGATGGTCCTTACAATTATGGCGAGGACGTCTGGAGGAGTTATTCTAATTGCCAAGCAGCTCCCGCGACAGAGCTTGCTATAACCTGCCCGCTTGATCCAATCGGCAATACTGCCTTTGTCACATGCGGAACAGCGGCAAGGCCTGTAAACTTATGCGGACATGGAGGTCTGGGGTACCCTGCATGCACACAGCCTCCTTACGCAGTCTGTCCATATTCCGAACAGCTGAAAAACGCGATAGATGTCGTTTCCAGAAACGGATCAGGAGTTCTGCTACCTGTTTATCTTCCTCTAATTAACGGTTCTGTTGCTCAATGGCGTTTTGAGGGAGGCTTATCTATCCCTCTTGATGGAGGATGGAGACAGATGTATAATGCAGAGTTTAATGGTCATTCCATAAATCTTGAGCTTACACACTTGTCCGAAGCTCGTCCTGGGCAAATTGATGCGCCTATTGAATCAAAAACTCAAGTAGCAACAACATATTCCGGAGGAAATCCTCATTTACATATCGGTGTGACAGTTGACGGCAAACCCGTTGATCCGATAGCAGATCTTTTCATGTGCGCGCAATGAGTTATAATGATTAATAATGAATAAATTGATTAATAGAAAAATTTTGCTTGCGATATTAATAATCCTCATGTTAATTCCTCTTTTTCTTTATTTGCTGCGCCCAAATCAAATAACGGATGGAAAAAGACCGGTCTTGCCTGCTCCCACCCTGCCGGAAAATCCATCTCCTACATTGCCACAAAACCAACTTAGAATACTGAGGCACTCTTTGCCTGAACGAAAGCTAGGTTTATATGAGGGTTTTGTGATTGAGTTCTCCGATACTCCATCTCCCTCCGAATTTTACTACGAAGCAATTCCTCAAACGCCAATCAATTTAAGTCTTGAGGGAACAACTATTCTATTAAGTCCCAAGCCCACATGGAATCCTGATGCAAATTATACCATCATTATAAAAAAAGAGACGCAAGATACCTATGGAAATTTCCTTGATAAAGATTATGTTTTTAAATTTAAAACTGTTTTAACGAGAGGAATATAAGCTTACTCCTGAACTCTCACCGGCATTATAATGTGGAGAAAATCGGGATCTTCTTCCGTTTTAAAAATGGTTGGCTCAATCGAGCTTAACAGCTCCATGGAAACGGTCGTATCAGGGAGGTTCTTGAGAAGATCTGAAAGGAATTTAATATTGAATGCAATTTCATTATCCTCCCCCTCCTGCTCTCCCTCAAGAA
>Ga0209542_10003370_pt1 | contig 34211 bp, 49 predicted proteins | sample RifCSPhighO2_01_FD_184028 | JGI IMG/M metagenome (GOLD analysis project Ga0209542, IMG submission 184028) | Soil microbial communities from Rifle, Colorado - Rifle CSP2_plank highO2_0.1 (SPAdes) (version 2) | ecosystem: Environmental > Terrestrial > Deep subsurface > Rock core/Sediment ...
CAATTCAGTTTTCACAACATCATAACCAAGATCTTTAGCCAGCCTAACAATGGTTTTCCTTGTAATTCCAGGCAAAATACTTCCTAATTCAGGAGTATATATTACATTATCCTTAACAATAAAGATATTTTCACCAGGACCTTCAGCAACATGATCCATATAATCTAATAACAAAGCCTCATCAAAACCCTTGTCTTTAGCTTCCAAATTAGCGATTATTGAATTAACATAGTGCCCAGAAACTTTAGCTTTCACATTGGTAGAATCAGGATGTATCCTTATGTAACTGCTTGCCATAACTTTACTAGGATTATCCCCCAAATAATTATTCCAGGGCCACACAGCAATAGAAACATCAACAGGAGCTTTGCTAGGATTTAATCCCATAACACCATATCCATAATAAATAATTGGTCTTATGTAACATTCACTAACTTCATTTGCCTGTACTGTTTTCACTACCGCATTAAGTAGTATTTCATTAGAGTAAGGAATATTCATTTTAAGAAAATTAGCAGACTTAACTAATCGTTTGATATGGTCATTTAACCTGAATATTGCCTTTCCCTTACTAGTATTATAACATCTAATACCTTCAAAAACCGCACTTCCATAATGCAAGCTATGAGTTAAAACATGAACTTTAGCTTCATCCCAATTAACCAGTTTATCATTCATCCATATGTATTTCGTTGCATCCATTTTAGTTTTCCGTTAACGCTTTTGTTTTAAGAAAAGGGTTAATTTGGTATTTAAATTAATTTCCTATCTCGTTTCATTATATCAAAAAAGAACAATAAATTAATTACTACTAATAAGTGTTTACAATAGAAAGGTTTATATATTAGTTATAACTTTAAAATAGTAACAAAGGCAAGGGTTCATATTACTAAATTGTTGCTTTGGCGCAACCATACCCTCCCTTGCCATTAAACATAAGGAAAAATATCAATAAAACACGAAGATGAAAGAAGTTCAATGCATGAATTGTGGAGCATTATTTACGGTAGAAGGATCTATACCAGATTTTGAATGCACTTGTGAAAGTAAAAAATTTATAACTTTAAATTAGGAGGAAAAATGAATCAAATAACAAAAGAAAAACCATCAAAATTATCTGAAGTATTGACGTGGTCTCTTGTTGGAATTGGAAGTTTAGCATTTCTTGCTACTACTTGCGATGGTAGCTTAGCGATTGGTAATAACTTAACTACCTACCCTAACTTGAAAGAATCAGTTAAACAAACAACTACTCAACCATATAATATTTCAGAAAGAAAATAAAATTTATAACTTTAAATTAATAATCACCTCTTGTTTGCCCGGAAAGTAAGCTTCCTTTCAGTACTTTTTGAAATTGGAAGGGGCTTCTTTCTAGGGTTTATGTAATGGAAGTGTAAACCCACTTCACCTTTGTTTTTATATAAGCTAATTCTAAAAGAGGATATGAACCTTGAAAAAAGTACATATGAATATAAGATAAAAGAAGAACTTAGAAGAATAAACGAGGATAAGACTATTTCTGAAGAGAACAAGAAGATTATTTCTTTTTTCATTTGATCACCACCTATTTTTATACCAAGAACATTGGTATTCTAAGTGGTATCAAATGTCACTAACCTACACACTTATTCCTAATATGAAAGATTTATAACTATTAAAAAACCATATTTAATTTAAGAGGATTGAAAAATAATGTTCAAGGTTTTTAGAACAGAGGAATTTGAACGATTAATGCATAAAATATTAACAAAGGAGCAACAAGAAAGAGTAGTAAAAATAGAAGAAGAAATTTCTGAAAAGGGATTTACCGGAAATCGATTAGGTTTAAACTTTTTAAGAGAAAAGAGAATCTCAGAAAGGCGTGTTTATTTTTTGGTTTATGATGATCTAAAAGCTGTTTTAATGGTTTCTATAAGCGATAAAAAGACACAACAAGAGACTATAGACAAAATTAAAGAATATCTACCAGAATTTAAGAAACTTATGAATGAATTGATTAAATCTACCTAACCCTTTTTATCCTACCATATTTCAAGTCTTCTAAACTTCTTTTAAAACTTTCAACAAGTTCCCAATCAACTTTTTCCAACTTCTTAAGACGTTCATATTCTTCTTTTAATATTGTTACGGTTTCCATTTCTCAATATACCACCCTCTTCTAAAAGCTCCTCATATTCCTTTTTTGATATTAAGATTGTTTCTTGTTCCATTTTGTATTATTTTTCTCAATATTTATATATTAATATTATTATACTAAAACCTATATAAAGCTTACTATATTTTACAGACTATATAACCCTGATAGAAAACTATAAATATTAATTCAATTTACTTAATCTAAAATGGGGCTAGAATCTAGCTTATAATTAAAGACTCATGTTTCACAGTTTATACACGCTCTTTCTAGGGTTTAGTATTCTAAGCTGGTAAACCCAACTTAAAAAATGCCGACATAAATATAAACTAATGAATCCTCTTTTTATTTTATGTTCAGAATTTTTACAACTGAAGAGTTTGATAAAGATTTTAATACTCTAGATAAATCTGAACAAATAAGGATAAAGAAAATACGCGAACAATTAGAAAACCAAGGAGATCTAGTTGGAAGAACACTCTCAGGACTCTCCTTTTTCAGAGAGAAAAGACTTAATGGGAAAAGGATGTATTTCCTAGTCTATAGAGATATATTAGTTATACTACTTTTAGCTATTGGAGGTAAAAAGGCACAAAAAGCAACTATTAATAGAATTCTATTAGATCTGGCAGAATATCAACAATATGTCTTTGAAACATTAAAGAAAAAGAGCATAACTTAATCTTTCCATTCTTTTATTCTTCCATGTTTTATATCTTCTAAACTTCTTTTTATTTTACTAACTAATCCAAAGTCTATTTCAGATTCTTTTTTAAGTTTCTCAAATTCCTGTTTTGATATAGTTACAGTTTCCATTTTGATTAAATATCTTTTCCTAATATTTATATATTAATATTATTATACTAAAACCTATATAAAGCTTACTATATTTTACAGACTATAATACATCATAAAAAACCATATAATTAATTCAACTTACCTAATACAAAAGGAGGTTAGAATCTAGCTTATAATTAAAGACTAGTGTTTCACAGTTTATACACGCTCTTTCTAGGGTTTTAATTCTCTATTCCACATTTAAAATATTATTAACTAAATAGTAGTTAAAAAAGAAAAGGTTTATAAATAGTAATTTCTCAACCAAAGCATGACATTTAAGAAAATTAAGAAAGCATCTAGAAAATTAGCATTTTATACTATATTAACAGTTGGACCAATTGGAACTGGAACAGGAGTAACCTGTTTGTTAGATAGTAATCGTGATCCTATAGAACAAAGAGAAGGCTTTGTATCAGAAGGAGCATATATAAGACCATATGTACCTACAACACAAGAATTTCATATAGAAAACAGTTATTCCGTAGACCTAGAAGAAACACCAGGTCCATCTCAAAATTATCCTGTTAACCGAAGAAGCGACTTATTGAAATTTTCTGGCCCATATCAATCATCAAAAAGAGAAGACAGTACAATACCATTTATATCAGGAGAAAAAACAAGTTCTGATAAGGATGAGATTAACATAGAAACTTTTTTCAAAACACCGCAAGAAAAACTTTTAGATAGTTTAAATAATCTAAAATAAAGACATAAATGCATGGCAGACGCTTGGAAAGTATTTGGATTAACAATAGGTGTGCTAATAATACTAAGTCTAATTTCATATGCTTTTATTTATATTTCAAGAGAATGCAATGATAATTTAGATTGTCCTTCTGATAATTACTGCGCTTATAACCATAAATGTTATCCCACGCAACAAATAAAAACTGAAAATAATTCTTCTTTATATATTTTCATAATCTCAATATTTGCAATATTAATCTTATCTTATTTTTACTATAAAACATTAAATAGAAGTAATAACTAATTAGTAGTAAATAACCAAAAGGTTTATAAAGTGCTAAATCTTCCAAAACCACATGGGAACACCAAAAATAATTAGAAATTATGAACATGCAGGAAAAGTAGTTGGAAAATTAGTAGAATACCCTGCTATAAAGCTTAATCCGGTTACTAACCAGTTTGTTTCAACAACTGAAAGAAGGTTTGAAACCGAGCTAGGGGAATTTAATGTTGTAGATTTAGTTCGTGAATTAGAACCAGAAGATAGAGTTCATATGAAAACTAAGGCTTACGGTCTTTATAGAACATTACAACACTTCGAAATAAATCCAGATGATTATATTGATGATGAAGATCTAGTAATTCACTGTATGAATAAGGGATATAAAAGCCTCAGTGATCTTTGCAGAGGAGATCATAGAGCATGGAAACTAGTTAGGCAAAGAGAACTAACAGAAAAATTATTTCCAGAACCGCAATCGGCGGTGGATTTAGAAAAAAAGAGATAACTAAAAAAGTCTAAATTTACATTAATTTAATATTTAAGGAGAATAAAAATGGATTTATATGAAAAATTTCCGGAAAAAGAACGTTTAAAGTTTGATTTGATAATAGAAAATGATATATTGAGTCAAAGACTAGAAAGAAGTCCACTTACAACTTCACTTACGCCCATAGATCAAGTAGGTATGGACATTAGAATAGCTATGGAAGCACAGAGAATTAGGCAATCACTAGAATCAAAGTATATTAGACCACAGATAGTTGATGTTGTTTTAGGTTTAGAAAAAGATGCTAGAGTTATAGCAATAACACCCCTAGCACTTGGTAAATTAGAAAGGGCAATGTTTGCAGTCGGAGCAGAAGAAGTTGAATTTGAAGCGGGTACTTATCAAAGAATAATAGATAAAGTTACTACATTAATCGCCACAGGTAGACCAGTTAGAGTTTTACAATACCAACTTAAACAATAATTTTTTCTTTAATTTTAAATTAATAAAGAACTCAAGCAGCTTGCGCTATTACTTTTTTATTTAAAACCTTACTAGCATTCAATATCTCGATACCTAAAAGCTTTCCTTTTTCATCAAAATCTAGAATTATATTCTCATTTAATTCAATTGTTTTCTTAGCTTCCCCTTCTTTTATAGGATATTCTACATATATGTATCCAGCATCCACATCTTTATCATATTCAAATTTCATATTCTACATAATAGTTATTATCTTTATATAATTTTCTTTTTTATCTTCAATAAACTTTATTCTTAATATCCTACATTTGATCTCGCCAACAAGCTCTTTCGTGCCTTCAAAAGATTTTTTCACATATAGAGGATAACTTAACACATATTAAATTTCTAGCTCAGTTACACCTCTGTGTTTCATCCTCTTTTTAGCATGATCTGAATAAACTACATTCATTATAAAAATAGTCTTTTTAAAGTTTAAATCATTATCGTTATAAAACATTAAATAGAAGTAATAACCCATAACCAATAAAACAACTTCCACCTAAAAAGGGCATTGCTGGATAAAACTTGTTCTTATTCCCAAAAATTAAAAGCGATAATAAACCAAGACTAGCCATAACAGGAATAATTAAACTAATTAACCCATATTTAGCAAATACCACTCCAGAAAATAATAAAGTAAATCCAATATCACCACCACCTAAAATAGCAAATCTTTTTGGGGTCTTAGCACTTTTCTTAAAAGGGCTAACTCCATAAGGTATTAAAAAACCAGCAAAAAACTTAGATTCACTTTGAAATTTAGCTAGCTTTACCATATGTTTTGTTTTCCAAACAGCAATAGCATCATATCCCATGATTAATAATAATAAAATAGAAATACTAAAAACATTAAAAACAGGAACAAACATAGCACTTAATCCGCCATATAAAAATAATTCACTTATATTATGTATGTAAACATTGGGTTTTATTATTTTAAAATAACCGACAATTATTGAAATAACTACAGCTAAATACTGATTGAAAAAAGCACTTAAAGAAATGCTTAAAACAAAAATAACACTTAAAAAAAACCAAAATTTCCATAGTCTAACAAATCTTAACCTTGCAATAACAAGAGCAATCAAGGTAGCAACAAGTATTATAGCAAAAACAGGAATATAGCTTGTTTGAGGATTAAACTCTGGTCTTTCAATTCCTAAAGGTAATTCTTTCACTAAATAATAGTCAGTAACATATAGTCCAATTAGTTGAGCAACAAAAAACATAGAAACCAACAACATAGTTACATTAAGATTGTGTTTCATAATTAAAATTAAAATTTATGGTTATATAAATATATGGTTAACTTATATTTATAAATTTACAATTGTCTAGAAACAGCGCTTAGATATTGGCTAACTTCTTGCTCAGAAGCATCCCCCCACATAGGACCTAAACGAACAGCAAATCTATCAGTTGGTTCTTTAGAGTAGAGAAATAGACCCATAGCTAGTTTTTCTCCTCTTAATAAAGTCACACTTGTACCACAATATTCCATGGTTTCACTAAGAGAACCTAGTCTATAGACTCGCCTAAGAATATCTTCAACATTGGCAGTCAATCCAACTTCTTCAGCAGCTTTTTTTAACGCACCAACTAAAGTATCAAAATTTACAGGTTTACCAATTTCTACTCTTGCATCTGTTGCCATATTTAATAATTATATCTTAATATTTATAAAGATTTCCTGTCCTTTAATAATTAAGATATCATAATATTTAAATACTTTACAAAGAGAATTTAATTTATGAAAATAGATCCTTGGGGTTCAGAATTAATTCAAGATTATGAAAGATTAATAAAAAATTTTGGCTTAAAACCGTTTTCTCCTTTATTATTGCCAGATCCAAATAGATTAATGAGGAGAAACGCAGTTTTTGCCCATCAGGATCTTGAAGTTATTTCAAACTGTATTAAAAGTAAGAAAAAATATTATGCCTTGACCGGAATAATGCCAACAGGTGATAAAATTCATTTTGGAAACAAAATGGTTGTTGAAAATTTGATCTATTTCCAAGAACACAATGCAAAAACATATATATTGGTAGCAGACTTAGAAGCCTCAGCAACAAGAAAGGTTTCATTAAAAGAAGCTAAAAAAAGAGCTTTAGATTTTCATATTCCCGCGTATATCGCTCTAGGATTAAACCAAAAAAAAACAATTTTCTATTTTCAATCAGAAAATAAAAAAGTAATGCATCTAACATATGATTTCTCAAAAAAAATAACTCTAAATGAATTTAAAGCAATTTATGGAATAGCAGATCCATCAAGAATATTATCTGGTTTAACACAAGCAGCAGATATGTTATTTCCGCAATTAGAAGAAAAAATTCCAGGAGTTATACCGGTTGGTCTAGATCAGAGTCCACACTTAAGATTAGCCAGAGATATAATAAACAGAACAAAAAATGTTTATAATTTTGCACCATTGGCCTCAGTATACAATAAGTTCACTCCATCATTAGATGGTTCAATTAAAATGTCAAAATCAAGCCCGAATTCTTTGATAGACCTACCAGAAAATGCAGAATCAGCTTGTAAAAAACTTAGGGGTGCAATATCAGGTGGCAGAAAAACATTAGAAGAACATAAGAAATTAGGAGGTATTCCAGAAAAAGATATGGTCTTTGAAATGTTAAAATTGCATTTGGAAGAAGATGACAAAAAATTACAAAAAATCTACAACGATTACAAATCAGGAAAATTAACAACCAAAGAATTAAAAGACATCGGTTGTGAGAAATTAACAAAATTCCTAAATGAATTTTCAAAAAAACTGGAAAAAGCTAAAAAACAAGTTTCTTCTTTAAAATTCATAGAATTTAATTAATTCTAGCTTCTAGTGCCACCCTCAATTTTCTTAGGGCTTTGTTTTGTATTTGCCTAACTCTTTCTTTTGTTACACCAAGTACATCACCAACCTGCACTAAAGTTTGTTTTCTTCCAAATCTGCCGTCTAAATTAAATCGAAGTCCTATAACATTAGACTCAACTTCATTTAATCCAGCTTCACCACTATTTAATACATGCCTAAGATGTTCAAGATAAAAGCCATCTGTTTCATTTCTAGTAGTTTCTAAATAATCTGAATCTTGATTTTTATCATCAAAAGGATTATTACGACCATGGTACCTATTTTCTGCAGCCAGTACTCTACTAAATGCTTTCGGTATACTGTTACAAGCATAAGTTGAAAATTTAAAACCGCGAGTATAATCAAATCTATCAACACACCTAAAAAGAGCAAGATTGCCCTCGCTTATCAATTCATCATGAAACAAACCAGTTCTTATTCCTTTGGCCATACTTACAACTAATGCCATATTATGTTTAGCTATTTTATCTCTAACTGCAATTATTTGCGGTTTTAAATCATCCACTAAATCACCAAGTTCACTTAAACATCCAAATTTATCTTGACTTCTTATTAACTTATCTTGGGCGTCCATTAATTTGTATCTTAACCAATTAAATCTTCTGAACAACCCCCTTTCTTGTTCGGGTGTTAATTGACGACCAAAACCACAATAATCCACTATTGTCTCTTGTTGAATTACCATTTCGCCATCAGTAACAGAATCTTCAATATGAATATCTTCAGCTTCAAATCCGGGTTTTTTAAATTCGTGTTCATAAAATTCTCTTTTTCTTCTAGGCTTGCTTCTACCATTATTTGTATTTCTTGATATGTTAACTATTCCATTAACAACATAATCTCCAATTCTTACTAATAAAGCGCCCCTTATAGGATTGCGCCACAATGATAAAGAATAGATATCTTGTCCATTTGAATCTGGAGTAACTAGTTTTTGTAAACCTATTCCTCTTAAATCTCCAAGTTCGCCAATATGTCCTCTATCTGATCTATACTCTAAAACAATTTCTCCCTCTCTGTTATAAACAAAAGTCCTTAATCTAACTTCCAAGTTATCTTTTGGACCTACAGCAATAACCATATTTTTATAACTCATAAAATAAAAAAACCGAGTTTTCATTTATAAATCTTTTTACTACCATAGGATAATGAAACAACCAAAAGCTTTATATACCCTTTAAATGTGATACTAACCATTATATGATAGTAACAAATTGTAGGGGAGGTTATCAATGATAATCCAAGAAAATTTCCTTAAGAAATTAAGATCAGCATTTGATTTAAATATTTATGAAGTTAAAATCTGGACCGCTTTGTTATCAAGGGGTATTGCAACAGCAGGAGAATTATCTGATATCTCCAATGTTCCAAGATCAAGAAGTTATGATGTTCTTGAAAGTTTAGAGAAAAAGGGCTTTGTAATCATGAAGTTAGGCAAGCCTATTAAGTATATTGCAGTTCAGCCAGAAGAAGTAATAAAAAGAGTAAAAGAAAGAGTAAAAAATAGTACTGAAGCAAAATTAACGCATTTAACAAATGTTAAAGAAGATCCTTTGTTCAGGGAAATAGAGTTATTATTCAAAACAGGAATAGAACACATAGACCCAACATCATTAGCTGGTTCTATTAAAGGAAGGGAAAATATTTATGATCACTTGGATACAATGCTGCAAAACGCTAAAAAGACAGTAACAATAATGACAACTCCCGAGGATTTATTAAGACAGTTTGATAGATTAAGATTAAGATTCAAAAAATTAAAAGAAAAGGGAGTCAAGATAAGAATTGCTGCTCCTGCAAGTGAAGAAGTTAAGAAAAGAGTAAACGAAATAAAACAAATTGCAGACCTAAGGTCAATTAACCCAATAAGAGGAAGATTTGTTATTATTGACTCTAAAGAAATTTTATCAGTTATAACAGATGACAAAACAACACATGAAAACTATGATACTGCAATATGGACAAATACCCCGTTTTTTGCTCATGCATTAGAAACAATGTTTGACTTTTTATGGGAAAGTAAGAAAGTTTAAATAAGATAAATTAAATTTAGGAACTAAAATGAGAAATTTAAGAAACACACTTTGTGCTTTATTAGCAACAGTAGCTTTTTCAAGTGGATGTCATAGTTCAAAGACACTATATAATGGAAAAATAGATGATGCTAATGTAAGTTATGTGCAAACTTTTAATACTCTAGGGGATTTAACTTCACAAACAATGAGTATAAAAAAAGCAGAAGGGGGTTCAATAGATTTAACTGATAATTCACCTTATCCAGCAGATTACCAAATAGATAAAGTTAAAATAACAAAAAATGGAAAAACCACAGAATATTTATCACGTAACGTTGCAGACTCAGCCATGATAGAAGAAGGCCAAAAAAAGTTTAATGAATATAAATCAAGAATTCAAGAAGAAAAACCTAAAGAAGACTTGGAGTTTTTAAGAAATTTTTAAATAAGGAAGTTTAATAATTCAAACCTTTATTCTTTAATATATGGTAATAAAAACAGCAGAGGATATTGCAAAAGAATACCTAAATCTAGTTAGAAAAATAGCTTATCAATTGAAAATAGAAAACCGGCATTTAGATATAACTGATTTACTAAGCGCAGGTAATGAAGGTTTAGCAAAGGCGGCAATTAAAGCAGCAACTGAAGACAGAACAGAAGCAAAATTAAGAAACTATTGTTTCTCAGCAATTCGTAACGCTATGTTAACAATTGTTTACGGTCAAGAATCTAGACCAAGAACAGCAAGTTTAGAACAGGCAGAAAATATACTCAACCCAGAACCAAATTTAACAAATGAAGATATTGAAATATTAAGACAAAGTATTAAAGAATTACCTGAAAAATATAGAGATTCCATAAAATTACCTTATGGTTTCAATGGCCAAACAAGACCGCTTACTGATGAGGAATCTGCAAGAGTAAGAGAAATACCATATAAAACACAAGTAACGCATAAAAGAAGAGCTATAGAGTTACTAAAAAGTAATCCAAAGTTAGCTAAACATTTCGCTCAATAAATTTTAATATTAAAACAACAAACTATTAAAACCACATCAATCTCTATAATTCTTCATGATATCAAAGAAAGAACTTGTTCGTGCATTAGAATCTCGCGGATACAACGAAAATTTAGTAAGATCGTTAACAGAGGAATATTACAAAACCAAAGATAGAGGTTTAAATTTATTTAAAGTAGTTTTAAGCGGAATACCTATTTATGCCTCAATTCTTTATGATAGATATCATCATCTAATACCACAAGATATTACAAATAGAGTTGATTCAGTAAATGATTTCATTCCTTTAGGTAGCTCATTAGCAACCATACTATTATTACTATTTTTTGCAAAAAAAGAAGCCAAAATTGAAAGAATAGTTAATGACGCGATTAATTGTTCAATAGACAATAGACACCAGACAAACCACGGCTGAGCAAGTAAATAGATAACTTTTTAAAATTCTAATTCTTTCTTAATTTTATGGATAATATCCAAAAAGTAATTTCAAGCCTACACCCGCTAGAAAGGAAAGTTTTGCCAGTTCTAGCAAAAACAAGAAATATTTCCCAAATACAATCAATCACAAAACTGCAAGAAGTAGAAGTATTGAGAGCAATACAGTGGCTAGAAAATAAAGATATTATAAAAGTATCAACTTTAACCCAGGAATTTATAGAATTAGACAAAAATGGCAAGATCTACTTAAAACAAGAATTGCCAGAAAGAAGATTTTTAAATGTTTTAGATAGCCCATTATCTTTACAAGAAATAAAAGAAAAAGCTAATTTAAATGATGATGAATTAAAAGTTTCTATCGGTTTACTAAAAAAGAAAGGATTTATAATATTAGATAAAAAAATTTCATTAACAGAACAGGGAAAAAGAGCAAAAACAAGAGAATCTTTAGAGGAATTATTTCTTAAAGCCCTACCTTTAAACACAGAAAATTTAACAGATGAACAAAAATATGGTTTCCAGGAATTATCAAAAAGAAGGGAAGTGATAAAAGAAGTCCTAAAAAAACAAAGAAATATTATTCTGACTGATTTAGGTGAAAAATTAGTAAAACAAAATATAAATCAGGAGTTTATAGAAGCCTTAACACCAACAATAATAAAATCAGAATTATGGAAAAAGATAAAATTCAGAAATTATGATTTAAAGTCAGCAGTTCCAAAAATATATCCAGGAAAAAAACACCATTATAGAAAGTTCTTAGATGATGTAAGAAAAAAATTCTTATCTCTCGGCTTTAAAGAAATGTTCGGTCCTATAGTAGAAACAGATTTTTGGGATATGGATGCTTTATTCATGCCCCAGTTTCATTCAGCGCGTGATATTCATGGAGCTTATTACATCAAAGACCCAGAATATGGTAATATCCCAACAGAACTAGTCGAAAAAGTAAAAAAAGCCCATGAAAATGGTTTTAACACAGGAAGTTCAGGATGGAAATATAAATTTGACACTAAAAAAAGTTCAAGACATTTATTAAGAACTCAAACAACAGCAGTTTCAGCCAGAACCTTAGCTTCAAAAGATTTGCAAATTCCAGGTAAATATTTTGCAATAGCACGTTGTTTCAGGCCAGATGTTATAGATGCAACACATAATGTTGATTTTTACCAAACAGAAGGTATTGTTTTGGAAGAAGGATTAAATTTTAGGCATTTAAAAGGATTATTGAAAATGTTCGCAGAAGAATTCGCAAATACCTCTCAAGTAAAAATAAAGCCAGCATACTTTCCATTTACTGAACCTTCAGCAGAATTATTTGCAAAACATCCAGACTTGGGTTGGATAGAATTAGCAGGTTCAGGAATATTTAGACCAGAAATGACTCATCCATTAGGAGTTAAAGTTCCTGTTCTAGCCTGGGGTATTGGGATAGATAGAATAGGCATGTTAAACATGAATATAAAAGATATTAGAAAACTATTTTCATATGATTTGGATTTTTTAAGAAAGGTAAAGGTGGTGTAGATGAAATTTAATAAATCTGGCGCTGGAGTCGATAAGAACTCGCAGGAGGTTCTTCTATGCCAACAGTAATATTTTCACATAAAGATATTAATGAATTAGTAGGAAAGAAACTTTCAATTGACGATATTGAAAAATATGCAGAATATGGCAAAGGAGAAATAAAATCGGTAGAAAAAGATGAAATAACTATAAATTTTGATGATACAAATTTACCATATTTATGGTCCTCAGAAGGATTTGTTAGATTAATTAAAGGAATAATAGGAAAAGAAAAAGCGATTCCTAAAATTAGTATTAATAAAACAAAAGATGAAATAATAGTTGACAATTCTGTTGAAAAAATACGTCCTTATATCGGTGCTTTTTCAGTTAAAGGAAGAAAAATAGATGATTCGCTATTAAAACAACTAATCCAGTTACAAGAAAAAATATGTGAAACATATGGAAAAAGAAGGGAAAAGATAGCAATCGGTATTTATTCATTAAAAAAAATAAAGTTCCCAATTCATTATAAAGCAACAAATCCAGAATCTATTAAGTTTACTCCATTAGAATTCAGGAAAGAGATGACTCAACAAGAAATATTAGAAGAACACCCAAAAGGAAAAGAATATGCACATTTATTAAAAGAGTTTTCTAAATATCCGATTTTAATAGATTCAAATAATGAAGTTTTATCTTTTCCGCCGATAATAAATTCAAATTTCACAGGAAAAGTAGATATTAGTGATGATAAATTATTTATAGAAGCCACAGGATTAGATCAGGAATCCTTAAATCTGGCTTTGAACATATTTGCCCAAGCATTATATGAAAGGGGCTTTAAAATTTACTCCTGCAACATTAGATACAAAAATAAAAAGATAACAACTCCAGATTTAAATATAAAAAGTATAAAATTAAATAGAAATAATGTTGAAAAAGTTCTAGGATTAAATCTAAATGAAAGTGAAATTAAAAAGTTATTAGAAAAAGCAAGATATAGCTATTCTAATAATAAAGTTTCAATTCCAGCTTACAGGGAAGACATAATGCACGAAGTTGACATTATAGAAGACATAGGAATTATGTATGATTATAATAAAATTGAACCATTATCATTGAAAACTTTAACAATTGGGGAAACTTCTGAAAAAATTAATTTCATTGATAAAGTTAGAGAAATCTTTGTTGGTTTTGGTTATCAGGAAGTTTTAAGTCCAATTCTAAATAATAAGGAAAACTTAACTAAAAAAATGAATATAAGTGATTTTGGAACTATCGAAATAAAAAACCAGTTATCAGAAACTTATTCATCTGTCCGTTCATGGATTTTACCCTGTCTAATGGAGTTTTTATCAAAAAACAAACACGTTGAATATCCGCATAGGATATTTGAAGAAGGATTAGTCACAATAAAAGAAAGTGGTCCTAAAGATATTAATAGAATAGCTATTGTTTCTTCCCATGAAAAGGCAAACTTCACAGAAATGAAGCAAATCCTGGATTCATTTATTTCCTTGCTTAATTTAAAATATGAAATTCAAGAAACACAACACAATTCTTTCATAGAAGGAAGAGTTGGAAGAATTTTAGTTAATAATAAGAAAATAGGGTACATAGGGGAAATTAACCCAACTGTTCTAAAAAACTTTGGCTTGGAAATGCCGGTTTCAGCAATGGAAATTAATTTAGATGAATTATTTGAAGTAAAAAATGGAAACTAAAGATTTAGTATATATCATACAAGCACATACTGAAAAAGCAAAGAAACCAGAAAGAAGATTTAGACAGTGGGATAATAGAACTCCTTATTATGTTCATCCAATTTGGTGTGCTGCTATGATAAGACAAGAACCTTCTCTTGATGAACAAACTAGAGTTAATGGAAGTCAGGCTTTACTCTATCATGATGTTCCAGAAGATACAACAGTACAATTACCAGGATGGTTATCAGACGATGTTAAATCTTTAATATCTGATTTAACTTTTGATTCTTCTGAAGATGAATGGAAGCATTTATGGAAAAAAGATAAATTAATAAAACTTCTAAAGTTATATGATAAAGTAAATAACTTAATGGATGGCACCTGGATGAAACCAGAAAGAAAAAGACAGCATCAAGCACATTTAAGAAAATTATGTGAAGACGTTGAAGAAAATTACGGAGAACTTAATATAACACGACTTGCAAGAACTTTATTCTAAATCATTTCATCAAGAGTTCTTATTAACGCTTCTTTTTTATCTTTTGATTTTCTTATTGGACTGCTACAAACAAAAAGATTTGCTCCACCAGCTATTGCTTCTCTTACAGAAACTTCTTGTTCCTGGTAGTTATCTCCAGTTTTTCCATACCAATCAGGCCTAACTGCTGGAACCAATTTTTCAATCTGTAAATCTTGAACTACGTCAAGCGTTGTTCCTGGTAAAATTATTCCATGACATCCAGCTGAAACAACAACATCTGCGAATCTTCTAGTTGCTTCTTTCAATGAACAACCAAACATTCTTTGACAATAATCATCTGTATAATGAGTTAAAATTGTTAATCCAAGTATTTTTGTATTAGTCCCTTCGGTTGCTTTAACACAAGCTTCTAAAAAAGGTTTATCTGCAAGAGCATAAACATTGGTATAAACTACATTTGCTTCTGCAAGATCTTTAATTACGGAAACCATCGTTCTTTTACCATTCCACATTTTTAGATCTACAAAAATAGGCCTTCCTAAATTAAAAACATTGTTCATGTCACGACTATAATGAGAAATACCTTGTCCAAGTAACGCCCTTTTTATAACAGAATCTAAATTTATTTTAAATCCAAAATTATCTCTATCTATTTCATTTAATTGAAAAGCAGAATAAACCAGTTCCCCAGGATCTTCATAATCCAATCCCACAAATAGAAAAGGCTTATTCATTTTTTTAATTTCTTTTTAATAATTTATAAATACGACTACTCTTTCGCCCAATAAACAAATCCTGCATTAAGTTTACCTTCTGGAGCCCCAAGTTTAAGAGCGTCTTCTCTAGACAATTGTCTCATCGAATGTCCTCTTTCTATTGCAATTTCTGCAGTTTTTTTAGGAACAACAAATCCTCTCTTAAGTTGCCATTCCACAGGGTCTCGTAAAAATTCTCTATAACTTTCAATAGCGTTCGGATTAAACTTTCTTGTTCTTTCTACAATATCAATTAAAGTTGGCAAAGTTATTAAAGAAGTTAAAGAAACATGCTCTTGATTTAAAGAAGCAATTGCTTGAGGATTATCATAAAAAAGGAGCGTAGCAGCTACCTCGGCTTTATAGCCTTTATCTCTTAAAACTTTAGCGGAGTTAGTTGTAGTTTCTGCAAAATTCACTAATTCTTCAAATACCAAAGCCCCCATTCCCGCTCTGATTAATGGATTATTCATATCACCTGTAACATATTCTTGGTGTCCGCCTATTTTTCTAGTTTCTCTTACATAAACACAAGGAATTTCTTTTCCAGTTAATCCTTCTAAATCATTTCTTAACTGCCACCCAGGAATCATTCCTCCTGTTGCATTAGCAGCAATAAAATCAAAATTAATATTATCAATTAATCTTAATGCAAGTTGCATTGTTAGAAACTGAATAACATGTGGCTGTCCTACCAAACCTTTAATCATAACATAACCCGGACCACGATTAGCAGAACTATAATCAAAAGGTTCTTGTCCAGCATCAACATCTCTTACTTCAAAGCCACCAGCAGCAATAATTCTTGAACTGATTTCATCTAGTGAAGATCTCTCCATATTTTCAAAAAATCCATTATACTATATAAGTATTTCGTATCAATAAAATATCTATTAATATATTTATATTAGAAAATAAGCATACTTTTAAGATTAAAATAACAATAAAGAATAACATGTTAGAAAAACTAGCTCACTGGTTCTTATTTCAATTAGATACAGAACAAGCCCATAAAATTGGAAAATGGGCTATGAAACATAAACTTTTGGCTCCTGGTGAATTTAAAACAGAAGAAAAAACAGAATTATTTGGAGTTGAAATAAATAATCCACTAGGTTTAGCAGCAGGTTTTGATAAAAACGGAGAATTAGTAAATTCTGCTTTAGAATATGGGTTTGGTTATGTTGAAGTTGGCAGTGTAACTTACGAAGGTGGAAAAGGAAATCCAAAACCAAGATTATTTAGACTACATAAAGAACAAGGTTTGTTAAATAGAATGGGATTGAATGGTGATCCTGCTTACGTAGTTGCTGAAAGATTAAGAACAGCAGAATCAAAGGCATTTGGAGTTAACATTGCAAAAACACATTCTGCAGATATATTAGGAGATAAAGCAATAAGGGATATTGTTAATTCTTATCAATTACTAAAATATTTTGGAATTTATACTGTACTTAATATAAGTTGTCCAAACACAAGGGAAGGAAGAACTTTTGAAGATCCACTAAGTCTAAAAGAATTATTATCGGCAATATCAGAAGCAGTAAGAGGCAAACCGCTTCTTCTTAAATTATCTCCTTCTCTAACAAAAGCAAATAATAGATTAAGAGAGATAGTATCTATTGCAGAAGAAAATCATATTGGTGGTTATGTCTGCGGAAATACTCTTCCTTATGTTCACCCAGTTTATGGACCGGGAGGATTAAGTGGAAAATTATTAAGAGAACCAGCTTTAACACTAATACAAGAAGTAAGAAAATTAACAGATAAAGTAATAACCGGTGTTGGTGGAATATCAACAGGATTAGACATGATGACTGCTTCAGCAACTGGAGCAGATTTTTTTCAAGCATATTCAGGATTTGTTATAGGAAAAAACAAAGGACCAAGTTTTGCTCACAAAGTTAATTCAGAATTCTACAGAATAAAAGCTAGAGAATAAAAAATTTATTAAAAATAAAAAACGAAATATTTATAAATAGAAATATAATTAAAATTGATATTAAAATTAAAAAAAGTTCTGAAAAGAAATGAACCAAAATAAAAATTTATTCGTTCTAAGACAAGAAACTTCTATGTTTTCTTTGGACATTTTGTATCATAATCTTTTAGATGGATTAGCGGGATTGAAATTTCCAGCTATTTCTATATTATTTTCATCAAAAATCTTTTGTGAGGTATAAAATGAAAAAGATTCTATCAAGACAAAGACAGGTTTTAGTAACAAAACCAACTGGTGTTCTAGTAGGCAACAGGATACCAAAGGATTATTTTATAACAACCGGTACAGGTGAAAGTGATATTACTGTTCATGCCGGATCTTATCACCTGGCTTTAAGAGAAGCAGGAATAGAGATGTGTAATATTATCACATATTCTTCAATATTGCCTGGAATAGCTCATGAAATAGAAAAACCAACTAAGTTAATACATGGCTCTGTAATGGAAAGCATAATGGCAACCGCCACTTCAGAAAAAGGAAAAAGAGCCACCGCAGGAATTATATTTGGTTGGTTATATGATAAAAAAACAAATGAAAAATATGGCGGTTTAGTTTGTGAATATCATGGAGAAGAAACAGAGGCAGAGGCAGAGGAAAGTTTAAGATCAAGTTTAAATGAACTTTATTTTAATGGTTACTCTGATGACTTTGAATTAAGAGAGATAAAATTAACAACTAAAATTTTTATTCCAAAGAAGAAATATGGTACAAGTATTGTGGCCATTTGTTTTACAAATTATCTCTACCCAACAATACAGAATTTAAACTAAGATGCAAACCCATAAAACTTCAAATCAACTATTCAGGAAATTTATAAGGTACGCGTCTTTGCTTTTATTAATCTTGGTTATTATCTATATTTTAACAAAGCTATAACCATATTTCTTTAAATCAATTCTATTATTTTTTATTTCTATGTTTTCTTTACTTAATCTTCTTATTTTTTCTTTAATACCTAAAGAATAATTACCAATTTCACCGTTAGATCTAACAACCTTGAAACATTTAATCCTTTCGGTATCACTATTTAATTTCATAGCAATTCCAACTGCTCTATAAGCCCTAGAATTAATAGCAATAGCTAAATTTTTATAAGTAATAACTTTACCAAAGGGAATTAATTTCAGTTTTTCATAAATTTTTTCATTAAAGCTTTGTTTATTCATCTTTCCCATTCTTTAATATCAAGATGAAAGTCAACTTGATACTCAGGTATCCCTAATGAGATTCCATATTGTCTGGCTTCTTCATATTGTTTATTATTAGTTCTATCTATTTTGAAAACTTTATTACGAAAGACAATGTAATGATATTTATTATTTTTGAAATCAGCATACCAAGAATGTTCAGAATCTAATGCTTTGCTTAATTTTTTTGCAATTTTATCGGCTTGAGTTTCTAGAATCTCAACAGTATGTAAAGTCCATTGTTTAATCCATGGAGTTTTATGTTCTTCGGTAACTTGTTCAACTTTGGTCTTAATAATTTTTACCATTTTCAAAACACCTTTTTTCTCAAGGCTTTCCTCAATTATAACACCATTGAAATTTGTCATATTCTTAAATCGCTTATCAATTTTCTCCGCTAAAGTTTTTCATCTAACCATTTAAAAATTAATTCTTTTGTTTCTTTATCTAACATATTAGTTCCATGTCCTTTATTTTTATAAATTTTCAATTCACCTTTTTCTAGATTATTTAGTATTTCTTTGCTAGAATTTAAAGAATAAAGATCATCTTCACTAGCAACGATCAAAATAGGTTTATTACTTTTAGTGTTAGTTATATCTATGCCTCTAAAATTCAAACCGGGACTTAATAAAATGCCAGTAGTAAACTCATCAGCCACTTTCAAAGCAGTATTTGCCCCAATGCTTGCTCCTATAACAGCAACTTTACTTAATCCTAAATATTCTTTTCCAGCTTTTGCATCTAAAATCATATTATTAAAATCTCTCTCAGTAAATTCTTTATAATTTAAACCGCTTTTTCCATGCCCTCTTAAATCTAATACAATAACAGAATAACCTTTTTGATTTAATTCCTTTGGAAAATTACTCCAAGACTCTTTATTTCTTCCTAACATATGTAATAAAACGACTCCTTTATCATTGCCCTTATAGTAATCAGCCACCAAATTAACATTATCAAATGTTTTTAACATAACAGTACCCATATTTTCCACCTTTTTTTCACATCCAACAATTAACAATAAAAACAACAAAAATAAAATTTTTTTATTCATATTATATATGCCCCGCTCACCTCTGTATAAGGCTCATGGTTTCGCCTTATATTTTTAACAGGACAACATTTATAAAAGCATTTTTTATTTAAATAATTTATGGAAATAGCATACGATTTAGAACTAGATAAGGTAATAGAAGAAATAAATAGAATCAAAGCCACTAATATCTTAGTTCAATTACCAGACGGATTAAAACCAAAAGCAACAGAAATAGTTAATATTTTAAAAGAAAAAACTAAAGCAAATATTCTAATATGGTTGGGCTCTTGCTGGGGTTCTTGTGACTATCCTGAAATAAGAAATATTGACTTATTAATCCAGTTTGGTCATGCTCCACCAGGAGAACTAACACCTAAACCTGGTTAAATCCAACACCCATAAAATAAATCTCTTTGCTTCCTTTTTTAGAAGAAACGGGTTTAGTAGATTTTACAAACTTAAAACTAGCCCTCATTTTTTTTAATAAATCGTTGCTTTCATCACTTTGAAATATCTTCACTAAGAAGTTTCCATTTTCTTTTAATAATTTTTTAGCAATTTCAAAAGCTCTTTCACTTAATTCATAACTTTTAAATTGATCTATCTCAATATTACCGCTAGTGTTAGGGGCCATATCACTTAATACAACATCAAATTTCTCATTAATAACCTCAAAAAATTTATCACTAAAAACATCTAACTGATAAGTTTTAACATTGCTTAATCTCAAATTTGTTTTTCTTAAATCAACACCAATGCATTTACATCCACTTTTCCAACAAACCTGCAACCAGCTTCCAGGCCAGCAACCCAAATCTAAAACTTTATCTCCTTTTTTTATTAAATTATACTTATCATTTAATTGTAATAGTTTATATGCGCTTCTAGCTTTATATCCTTCTTTTTTCGCCTTTATTGTAAATTTATCTTTCATAATTCCATCCCTTCAAGAATGGCATTTTTTAAATTTAAATTTGTATTTTTTACCCATGTTATTCCTTTTAAGGTTACAACAATCTTATTGCTTTTTTCTAAATATCGAAGAATTAACATTAGAGTATTATGATTTACTTGCCTTGGCAATATTCTTTTAAGCTCAGCTATTGAAATAACACTTTCATCTATGTTCTTTAAAATATCCTCAACCATTATAACTGTATTTAAAGTAGGCCAATGTACTATTTTTCCTTGTTTTATAATTTGTGACATATTAGTAACTTTTAGTTATATACCCATAATTAATTAGTACTAACTAATATTTAAATCTTTTGTTTTTAGACTCTATTGTGAATTTATCTTTGATTTTTTAATTATTCTAAAGGGAAAATTTCCACCAAAAGATGTATATCCACAATTCCTGCAAACATCATAAGTAATTTCTAGTCTTGCATCAAAACTAATATCCGTAGATTTACACATAGGACAAAAACTTACCTTATTTTGCCTTAACATTTTTTTCTTGAATGTATTCATAAGCAGAATTTGTGGCAATCACACCTTCAGCCACCCCAACAATTGCCTGTTTCCATTCTCTTGCAGCAACATCACCAGCAGCATAAATTCCTTCTATATTGGTTTTAGAATCTCTATCAATTATTATTTCATTTTTATTATCTAATTTAACCCCTAATTTCTTAGCCAAGTCACTTTCAACTAAATGCCCTATTTCAATAAACACCCCTTCACATTTAAACTCTTTATTTCCTTTATAGGACTTGTCAAATATAACAGAATTAACAAATTTATCTCCTTTAATTTCAACAATATTAGTATTATTAATGATTTCAATTTTTCCTTCCTTTATTTTTTCCTCAACTCTCTTCATATTGATTGGCTCAGGATGAATTTTTTCTTTTCTGTAAACAATATAAACTTTTTTTGCAAACTCGCTTAATAATAAAGCTTCTTTAGCAGCACTATCACTACCACCAACCATTATACAGATTTTATTTCTAAATAACGGAGCATCACAAGTAGCACAATAACTTATACCTTTATTTGTAAATTCTTTCTCACCAGGAACATCTAATTTCTTTCTTCTAGTCCCTGTTGCAAATAATATTGTTTTAGCTTTTATTTTACTTTTTTCACCAATAACTTCAAATCCGTCTTTTAGTTTTTTAACATCCTTAACAAATTCCTCTTTTATATCAACTAAATCACTATAATCTTTAGCATGCTCTAATAAGTTCTGGAATAATTCATATCCGGTTAGTCTTTTAAAACCCGGATAATTTTCAACTAAATGAGTATCCTGTATTAAACCACCCAATCTACCTGAAAAAACAATAGTTTTCATGTTAAATCTGGCAGAATAAATACTAGCACCTAATCCAGTAACTCCTCCACCTATTATTGCAATATCATAATCCATTTTATTTTCCCGCAAGCACTTTTTTAAAAAGGGCCTCCATAAGATAAATTTAAAAACCCCACCTATATAAAGATTTTTATTAATACTTAAACTAGTTATATGGCAAAATACAAAGTTGTTTTGGAAAGGGAAAAGTGTATCGGAGCAGCAACTTGTGTGGCTGCTTATCCGGAAAGATGGGAGCTTCAAGAAGATGCTAAAGTTAGTATAAAGGGGGATAATGTAGAAAAAGAGAAAGATTTGGAGATTTTCTGGATAACAGAGGAAGAATTAGAAAGATTCAAGGAATCAGCAGAAGTTTGTCCTGTTAATGTTATTCATATATATGATGAGAAAGGAAATAAGATAATTTAAAAAAGACTACTAAAAGTTTTACAAAATTTTATATTTTAAGAACTTTCCTTCATAAGAGGATAATTAATTTTTTATTTTTTTATATTATTAAAAGATATGCTTAAATATATTAAGAGATTACTATCTTAGCATATGGAGAGGTATATTTTAGAGATCCTAATTCGGGAAGATTAAAAAATGAAAAAGATATGTATTCTGGGTTCTGGTCTTGTTGGACAAACACTAGCTAGCGGATTTATAAAACACGGCTATGAAGTTATGGTTGGCACCCAACATAAAGAAAAACTTTCTGAATGGATAAAGAAATCAGGCTATAAAGGAGAGATTGGTAGTTTTACTGACGCCGCAAGGTTCGGAGAGATAATTATTTTAGCAGTTAAAGGAACAGCAGCTAAAGATGTATTAAAAATTGCCAAAGAAGAAAATTTAAATGAAAAGATTATTATAGATACTACTAACCCAATTGCAGATGATGCACCAGTAAATGGAGTTTTAAATTTTTTCACTTCTTTAGACAAATCCTTAATGGAAGAGCTACAATCTGAGTTCCCTAAGGCAAATTTTGTTAAGTCATTTAATAGTATTGGTAATGCATTTATGGTCAATCCAGATTTTAATGGGATAAAACCTACTATGTTTATCTGCGGAAATAATGATGAAGCTAAAAAAGAAGTTAGCAAAATACTTTTTTTATTTGGTTTTGAAGTGGAAGATATGGGTAAAGTTGAAGCTGCCAGGGCTATTGAACCACTTTGTATATTGTGGTGTATACCTGGATTCTTAAGAAATGAATGGGTCCATGCATTTAAACTATTAAAAAAATAAATTTTGATATTATTTATAAAAATTAAAAATAGGTTTTAAATTATTAAACATAATTTTTAAATACTGAAAACAAGAGGTATATTAGAAGGTGAATAAAATGGATTTTACATTACCAAAATTACCGTATTCGTATGATGCACTAGAACCATATATAGATGCTAAAACAATGGAAATTCATCACACAAAGCATCATCAGGCCTATATAGACAAGTTAAAAGCAGCAGTTCAAGGAACAGAACTTGAAAAAAAAGATCTTAACGAAGTTCTAAAAAATATTCATAAAGTTCCTGAAAATATAAGACAAGCAGTTATAAATCATGGTGGCGGTCATTCAAATCATTCCTTTTTTTGGAAAATAATGACTCCAAATTCAGAAAAAGAATCAACAGGAGAAATTTCTAAAGAAATAACCAGAACATTTGGAAGTTTTGAAAAGTTTAAAGAAGAATTCTCTAATAAGGCCTTAACCATATTTGGATCTGGTTGGGCCTGGTTAGTTCTGAACAAAGGAAAATTAGAAATAATTCAAACTAAAAATCAAGATTCTCCTTTAATAGAAAATAGAATTCCTTTATTGGGATTGGATATGTGGGAGCATTCCATGTATTTACGTTATCAAAATAGAAAAAATGAATATATCGCAGCATGGTGGAACATAGTTAATTGGAAACAAGTTAATGAAAACTTTAAAAAAGCTAAATAAAGTTCCACAAAAATTATTATAGTAAAATATTTAAATAGAACCAGCAATATACAATAAATCTAGGTGAAATTTATGATAAACAAAGAGGTTACTTGTATCTTATGTATCAAAAACGTTTCTATAGATAATATGCGAGCAGATAAATCAGCCAAAGGCTGGATATGCCCAAATTGCTACGAAAAACAACACTATAAACGACCATTGAAATCAATAACCAAAGACTTTAGAAATGTTGGTACGGAATATAAAACAATACCAGATCAACAAAACATGGTAAAGCCCAAAATAAACATAAAACAGGAGAAAAAAGAAAAATATAGATGTGTTTTATGTAAATTTGTTTCAAAACAAACCTCAGCTGCTGCTCTTTGTCCTAACTGTGGAAAATCAGATATATTAATTAGAATACAAAACACAGAAGAATTATTAAAAGAACTTGAAATTAGTCCTTTTTAATTGTTATGAACATCGAAGTAGAGATAAGAAGTTTTATTTCAGAACAGCAATATAATAGTTTATTAATTTTCTTTAAAAAGAATTCTAAATTCATAAAAGAAGATTATCAGGAAACTTTTTATTTTGACTGTAAAGAGGATTTAAGAATCCAAAAGAACAATTTCTATTCCAAAATCTGGTTAAAAAAAGGCAAAATACATGATGATCAAAGAGAAGAAATAGAAATAAGATTTGATAAAAACGAATTTGAGAAACTTGAAAAATTATTTTTAACATTGGGATTAAAAGTTGAAATAAAATGGTTTAGGAAAAGGTTTGAATTTAATTGGGATGGGATTACAGTCTGTTTGGATTTTACTAAAGGATATGGGTATATCATAGAACTTGAAAAAATATGTTCTGAAGAAGAAAAAGATAAAGAATTAAAGAAACTTAAAGAAAAAATAGCAACATTAAATATTAATATAACACCAAAAGAAGAATTTGATAAAAAATTTGAATATTACAAAAAAAATTGGAAAGAATTAATTACTTCTTCTTTTTCTTAAACCATATTAAGTAGATTATTGGCAAAATACCTATAGTATTCAATACTAGTAAGGCAATAAACCACTCTCTTTTATTGCTTCTTGCTGAATGCCATAAAGCAATCCCTTTCCAAATTAATTCCCAAACAACCAATAAGATTAAAAAAATGCTAAAACCACTTAGAGATAAACCCATAAAATTATTAGCAAAATCTTGACCAACTATTGCTCCAGCCATTTAAATCACCTCTTATTTTAGGAGTTGATAAGAACCTTGGTTCTTATTCACAACAACAAACCTCGTTAGTTTGTTTACAATAAAGATTATATGATATATCAGTTATTAATCCTTTATTTTCACAGGGTTTCTGGCTTATTGGTAAATTCATACAGCTTCCATCTGTATATCCTTTATCAACACAAGAAACACTGCATCTATCAGCACTTCCGACAACAAAACTTAACAAAAAAATACTGTTAACTATTAATAATGCTACAATCATAAGAATAATCCACTTTTTCATACTCCCTCTTTTTATATAAATTAAGAGAAGATTTGATTATTTAAACGTTTCTCAAACTTAAAAAATTTAATAGAAAAGTTTATAAATAATCACTCACTAGTAGTTATTATATTAAAAGTTAAAATGAACTATTTAAATAAAAAATTAATAAGTTTACTGGGTGGAGCTTTAGCATTATTTTCCCCAGGTTGCTTTCCAAAAAATATAAATTTAAGTCGATATCCAATAGAAAAACCCTTAGTAGCAGGAGTAGACGGGTTTTTAAGTGATGATTTAAATATCGTTGGTTCTAAACTAGAAAAAGAATGTAGTACCCCGGTTGTGATTGAACCAGTAGGTAATTGGCAGGAAAATATGCCAGAAATAAGACAAGCATACAAACAAGGAAGGAATATAATTCTCACTGGATTTAGTATGGGAAGTGAACAAGTTAAGTTTATAGCAAAACGGTGCAGAGAAGAAGGAATTATAATTGAGTTAGTTTTTATTATTGACCCAACCTATACCAGTTTCGGTAATTTAGACCTGCCAGATAATGTAAAACGTATAAAACCCTATTTTTCTAGTGATCAAATAGATTTTATGTCGTGGGCTAGAGGCAACCCGGAAAGATTTAGAAACACGAGGGGAACTACAAAAACAGAAAAACCAACTTTCTTGAGAGGAACTCATTTAAATTGTGTTAAATGGAATAATCTAGGAACAGATTTAATTGATGAAGTTAAAAAATATACTAAATAAATCGCCGTGACCCGGATTTTCATAAACTTTCTTTCCGAGGTTTCTTTTCAAGAAAGCTCTTTTGAACCGGGACGCCCGTTTAAAGGCCAGGCTCACTTGTATAATTTCCAGGCCTGTGCAATACCAGGTTATGCGATCACGGCATTTAACAAAAATAAAGAAAAGATCATTTAAAAAAGTTTGTGCAGGTTGATAAGGATGCAATCCTTATTACTCAAGCATCTCAATCTCAATAGAAACGCCTTCAGGTATAGGAACTCTCATAACTAGTCTTAAGGCCCTTTCATTTATACCTAAATCAATTAATCTTTTATGAACTCTCATCTCAAATCTGTCAAAACTAGCCTTACCATCACCACAAGGAGCTTTCCTAGTAGTCAATTTTAATTTCTTAGTAGGCAATGGAATAGGACCACGCATATCTGCTTTTGTTTTTTTAGCAATCTCTTTAATAAAATCAATTATTTGATTTATTTTACCAATATCAATACTAGCTAAATTAATTCTTGCTTTTGGCATTTTTAAAATTTAAGAAAATGAATTTATAAACCTTACTAATATGGTTTAAAATGATTAGTATATCTTCTTAACATAACATCTCTTACCCTTCTATCAACAAAGATTATTCCCTCTTGCCCTTGAGTACTGGCTCCTACTTCTCTAACAACACCTTCTAAAGAACCTTCAATTATTCCGCAATTATCTGTATCAACCCATAGATAATTTCCTGTTTTATCTCTCCATATAAACCCAAAAAATTTAACTTTGGTTGGATCTGGATAACCCTCTAATTTACCAGCTATAAAAACCTTATAAAAATGATCATAGTTAGGTAAAACCGTTATTTTTTTAGTTGCCATGATTAAATAAAAAAATTAAAGAGGTTTTTTAACCAAGTCTATGCACATACCAGCAGCAACAGTGCTACCAGCATCTCTTATAGCAAATCTTGCCATATGAGGTATGTCTTTCTGCTTCTCAATTACTAATGGCTTTGTTGGCTTAACCCTAACAATTCCAGCTTCACCATTTTTCAAAAAGTCAGGTTTTTCCTGTAAAACTTGTCCAGTAGCAGGATCTAATTTCTTCTCAATAGCATCAATTCTGCATGCTACTTGTGCTGTGTGTACGTGGAATACAGGAGTATATCCAACACTTAAAACAGTTGGATGATTTAATACAACAATCTGTGCTGTAAACTCACTTGCAACAGTTGGTGCATTATCTGTATGTCCTAATACATCCCCTCTAGCAATATCTTTCTTTCCAATTCCTCTTATGTTAAATCCTACATTATCACCAGGCTCTGCTTCATTTATCTGTTCATGATGCATTTCTATAGTCTTAATTTCACCAGTAACTCCTTTACCTTCTCTTGCAGGAACTATGATTACTTTATCTCCAATCTTCATTTTACCAGTTTCAACTCTTCCAACTGGAACTACACCAATACCAGTAATATTATAAACATCCTGTATTGGAAGTCTTAATGGTAAATTAGTTGGCTTTTCAGGTTGTTTTAACAAATCAAAAGCTTCTAATAAAGTTGGCCCTTTATACCAACTCATATTAACAGATTTCTTAACAACATTATCTCCTTGATAAGCACTTTCAGGTATAAACGCAACATTCTCCACTTTGTATCCTGCAGTTTTTAATAAATTAGTTACTTCACTTTTAACACTATTAAACTTATTTTCATCAAACTTGACAACATCCATCTTATTCATCATAACATTGATTTGCTGTACTCCTAGAGTTTTACATAGCCATACATGTTCTTTAGTCTGTGCCATTACTCCCTCAGGAACACTTACAACTAAGAAAGCTGCATCAGCTTGTGAGCTTCCAGTAATCATGTTCTTAATGAAGTCTCTATGTCCTGGAGCATCTATAATTGTGATTTCATACTTATTAGTATCAAACTTTTTATAGGATAAATCAATAGTAACTCCCCTTTCTCTTTCTTCTTTTAATTGATCCATTACAAAAGCAAATTCAAAACCTACTTTTCCAACTTCTTGAGCTTTTTCCTTTAATTTTCTCATTTCTTGCTCATTAATTTTACCAGAATCATACATAAGTCTACCTACAGTAGTACTTTTACCTGAGTCTACATGACCTACAAATACTATATTTAAGTGTGGTTTTTGTTTAGCCATCTTTCTTTCTCCTTTAAAATGAAAATTTGATAATAATTACTTTAAAAACTAAAGATTCTATTTATAAAGCTTTCGGAATTCTTCGATATGTTTATATTATAAATTAGTATTAATTTGCTTATGGTTTAAAAGGGAGCTAAATATGAATAGAAAAGTAGGTGATCTTAGCATATTAGAAAAATTTGTTAGGGATTTTGTTTCTGTAGTTGAAAAATATTGCAAATATATTATTGTTTCTGGTTTTGTTGCAATTGCTCATGGAAGAACAAGAGGAACAGAAGATATTGATATAATAATAGAGAGACTAGACGAACTTAAATTCTCCAAATTGCACGATAATTTAATAAAAAACGGTTTTTTCTGTGTTCAAGCAGATGATGCAAAGACAGTTTATGAATACTTAACAGATAATTTAAGTGTTAGATACATTAAAAAAGGCACTTTTGTTCCTGAAATGGAGCTTAAATTCTCAAAAGATTCATTAGACGAATACCAAATAAAGACAAGAAAAAAATATCCGCTTAGCGGATTAGATATTTATTTTTCCACTATTGAGATGAATATTGCCTTTAAAGAGGAGTTGTTAAAATCTGAAAAAGACATTGAGGATGCAAAACATTTAAGAGAGGTTTATTCTGACGAAATAGATGAAAATGATATTAATAAGATAAAAAAAGAAATTAAAAGGTTAAGATTAAAATGAGAGATAAAACACATTCTGAACAGATTGTAAGATGGGCAAGATTTGTAAAAACTAATGATATTTCTGTTTGGAAAAAACCAGTTAAAGATTTAATAGATTCACAAATAATTATGGCAAATAGATTTTATTCAAATTTAATAAAAACTGAAAAAGGAAAATTAAAAGCTGAAAAATTATTAAAAAGAAAACTATAAAATGATATATTTAAACTTTTATAATATTCAAAAAGGAAATCATAAGAACATAGTTCTTATCTAATTAAGAATAATTAAACTTTTCAAGAATTTATTCTTTCTGTATAGCCAAATCTTCATCAACAGAAAGTCCTTTTCTTTCCCTTATATTTCTAATAACCTTCGGTTGTAATTCATTAGGTAATTTTTCATACATCTGGTCAACTAAATACTGAACTCCTCTACCACCAGTAGCGCTTCTTAAATCATTACTTAATCCAAACATTTCACCAACAGGTAATTTAGCTTTTACAGTTATATGTTCCCCTTCCTGATTCATCTCTAATAACTGTCCTCTTTTGTTCTGTACTAATTTACTAATTTCACCAATATAAGTTCCAGGAGCCTCAATCTGTAATATTTGAACTGGTTCGTAAATCAAAGCACCAGCATTTAACATAGCCCCTTTAACAGCAGCCCTAACAGCAGGCAATACTTGAGCAGGACCCCTATGAATTGCATCTTCATGTAATTTAGTATCCATTAAACAAATTTTCATTTTAACACCAGGTTCTCTGGCTAAAGGCCCTTCTTTCATTACCTGCTCAAAACCGTCTAATACTAATTCTATAACTTCACCAATATGAACTTCTCCCCTAGTTTGGTCTAAAAATAAATTTCCCTTAAAAACATCTCTTACATTTCTAGCCATTTTAGCATCCCAGCCTAAATTTCTAAGAACATCTAGCAAAAGTTTATCATTTTTCTTAACTCTTCCTTCAGGAATTTCACCAGATTTAATAGCATTATAAACATTATCTTCTAATGGTTCAACAATTATGTAAAATTTATTATGTTTATTAGGGCTTTTTCCTTCAACTTCTGCACTTTTTTTCAAAACAGTTTCCCTGTAAACTACAATAGGCGCACTAGTTTTAACATTCAATCCTTTTTCTCTTTTAATTCTATTTTCAATAACCTCTAAGTGTAATTCTCCCATTCCATGCATTAAGTTTTCTCCAGTTTCTTCATTAATCTCAATTGTTATGCTTGGATCTTCTTTATTTACTTGTTTTAGAACTTCAACTAATCTTGGTAAATCACTAGCTTTAACAGCTTCTATACTCTTAGTTATTACCGGTTCAAATAAATGTGTTAAAGCTTCAAAAGGTTCCATGGGATTTGTACTTACAGTTTCACCTGCAAAAACATCTTTTAATCCGATAATACCAATAATATTTCCAGCAACAGCTTCACTAACCTGTATTCTTTGTGCGCCCTTATAGATAATAACTTGTTGGACTCTTACTTTTCTTTTAGCCAAGTTCATATAGACTTCATCGCCTTGTCTAACAGTTCCAGAAAATAATCTTCCAGCAGCAACTTCACCTGCATGTTTATCAATATCAATTTTAGTGCAGATAAAACCAACAGGCCCATTAACATCACAATTAATTAAAGATTTACCCTCAATACTTTCTGGTTCTCCTCTCCATATATGGGGAATCCTATATTTTTGAGCTTCTTTAGGATTAGGATGATGTTTAATTACCATCTCTAAAACAGTCTTATGAACTGGCGCTTTTTCATGCAGTATTTTATAACCCTCTTCTTTTTCAGAAGTGTATGCATCAATTATATCCTTAAAACTTATTTTATGTTTCTGCATATAAGGATAATTTACTGCCCATTTATGAAAAGCACTCCCAAATGAAACACTTCCTTCTTGGACATTTACCTGCCATTTTTCTTTAAATTCATCAGTAGCAATATGCCTTATTAATCTGTTAACATCATTTATGATTTTTATAAAACGTTCTTGCATTTGTCCTGGAGTTAATTTAACTTCTTTAATTAACCTGTCAACTTTATTAATAAACAAAACAGGTTTTACTCTTTCTCTCAAGGCTTGTTTTAAAACAGTTTCAGTCTGAGGCATTATTCCTTCAACAGCATCAATTAAAACTATAGCACCATCAACGGCTCTCATCGCTCTAGTCACGTCACCACCAAAATCAACATGTCCTGGTGTATCAATTAAATTAATTAAAAAATCATTTCCTTCATATTGATGAACCATACTAACATTAGCGGCATCTATCGTAATTCCTCTTTCTTGCTCATCTTCTCTAAAATCTAAGGCTAATTGTTTTCCAGCTAATTCATCTGAAATCATACCTGCACCAGAAAGCAAGTTATCTGAGAAGGTGGTTTTTCCATGATCTATATGTGCACAAACTCCAATGTTCCTTATCCTTTCGGGCACTCTCATTAATTCTTTAACTTTTTCAGTAGTTTTATCAACCATGATTAATTCCACTAAAATTCCTTTTATAAACATTTCTAATTTCAAATAAAAAGTTTTAAAAACAAGTAAAACCTGAGTAAATAAGAAAAAAATAAAATGATTTGGTCAAACAAGTAAAAAAGTTTATTGGGTGATTTAAAATGAAAATAGATTGGACTAATGTTGCTTTTTGGATTTTGATAGCATTAATAATTATTTTATTAATTGCTTCATTTTTTAAAGGAGGGTAGATGAAATTACAAGATATAATACTATGGATAGTTGTATTGCTGACAATAATTGTTGTCTTATGGTATATTTTTGGAAACAGTCCCAGTTTCGAGCAGGCGATTCTTGTTCTGTTGCTAGGACTTTCAATAACTACTCTAGTTAAATTAAGGGTTCTTGAAACTCGCTTTAATTTTTTAGCAAGAGATTTTCGAGAACAGTCAAAGAAAAAATGAAAAGAATATTATTTTTAATCATTCCATTAATCTTATTTTTAGTACCTATGACATATTCTGATTCATGTAATTCAGCTTGCATAAAAAAAGGATATGGTTATGGTTTATGCTCTAGTGTATGCGAATCAAACTTAACAATTCCGGGAGCAGAGGATTGCCCGAAATTTGGTCAGGCAGTTTTAGTGATAGGCACTGAATCCATTAACAAATATGAAAACGCAGAATCCTATATTTCAGATGATGTAGAAGAGCAAGAATGGATCTGGATTTTAAGAAATTTAAAAACAAAAGCCAGCACATATATAAGAGATACAACAGATGATACACAACACACAGGTCCGATAATAGGTATAAAAAACAATTTCTTGGCAGATACTTTATCTTCATCTCCAAACCCAGCAGTAAAATCAGGAGGTAAATTTTGTTTGCCAGAAGAATATTTATGCATAGATTTTGTTTCATTAACTCCAAATACTTATGCAGACTATGAAATATCAAAAACAACAGTGGACTTAAGCTCATTTAATTCATCTTGGTCATCAAAATCTGCAATTTACATTAATTCTATTACAGATGCTAATGGATTAAAATTGCAAACAACCGGTTGGGATTTCACTTTTTCTGCAGATGCAACAACAGATAAAATTTGGATAATAAATAATGGCTCAACATACGCAGGAATTTTTTATGAAGATTCGGCCAATGCTAAAAAACTTGCTGGCTACATAAATATGAATTCTGATTCAGTAGATCAAAATATAGCAGATATTAATTATCAAAACACAAAAGATACAAACATACAGCTTGATTTAAGAAACAGCTTTTCAACTGCCAATAATTTAGATTTAGTGCTGGATATTCTAGGTGAAAAAGGAAGCGCATCTACAAATGGCAATGATGATCTAACTGTTAACTTAATGCATACTATAAATAATGATTTCCAAGGATTTGGAACAACTTCAGCATCAGCAGAAGATGCAGATTTAGTTTGGGTATCTACTAACATAGGAAAAAAAGAAGTTGATTTAAGAACATTATATGGTATTATAATAAAAAATCCTAAACAAAATGCTGATTCTGATAAAGTTCAATTGCAAATTCCAAATAATCAAGTTTATGCAAATATCTCATTAAGCGGAAAATCAACTCTCGCTTTGACTTCACCAATTGAAAATGAAACTAAAGTTTTGGGTGATATATTACCTGGACCAAGGTTAGCTAGCGAAGTAATTGGAAAACAAGATTATAATATAATTTATGTTGGTGGTCCTTGCGCAAACCCTTTATTAGAAGAATATGAGGAATTTCCTAAATGCTCAGATTGGAATTTAAATCAAGGTGAAGCAATGATAAAATTAGCAAAAAATGGGAAAAACACAGCCATGTTAGTAGCTGGAACAACAGCAGAAGACACAAGAATGGCTTCTCAGTTTGTTAAAGACAAGTTTCCAAAGGTTAAATTAGAAGGAAAAACAATTATTTTAAAAAAAGGTAATATATCCAAAATGATTGGGGAAACTTTTAATGTTGATTTTTCAGATTATCCATATCCTTTTGTTCAAAATGGAAAACTAACAAATACATTATTTGTTTTTGGAGATAAAGCTAAAAGCGATGACACAATTGGCGCTTCTGATATTTCTTCTGCTTTAATGAAAATAACAAGAAATATTATGGTTCCAGCAAATAAAACAGAAGGCTACATAGGGACTGCATCTTCCTCATATAATATTCCATTAGGCAATAATATAGGCGACGATAATTACTTCAATAAATTAATAACTATAAGTGATGTAGCAACATTAAGAAAAGGAAGAGTACAGTTAGGTGGAGAAGATATTGCAATTCATGATACAGTTGGATTATATAATTCTGGTCCTATCATACAAACAAGCCTATCTAGTAATGATTTTTCTTATGGTTCTGA
>Ga0209542_10003371_pt1 | contig 34209 bp, 44 predicted proteins | sample RifCSPhighO2_01_FD_184028 | JGI IMG/M metagenome (GOLD analysis project Ga0209542, IMG submission 184028) | Soil microbial communities from Rifle, Colorado - Rifle CSP2_plank highO2_0.1 (SPAdes) (version 2) | ecosystem: Environmental > Terrestrial > Deep subsurface > Rock core/Sediment ...
CCCGCTTCAAAAGGAAGGTCTTACATCCGACTTTTCTACCGGCGACAACATCACTTAAGCTGTCGCCAACCATGAAACTCTCTTTGGGGTTTATATTGTGTTCTTTGATAGCCTGAAGAAGGAGCCCGGGCTTTGGCTTCCTGCATCCACAGTCAATTTTAAGCTCCTTAACCTCACCACTAAAGCCCCTCTCAGGGTGATGAGGACAAAGGTAGATGGCATCAATCTTTGCGCCTTCCAGGGAGAGTACCCTCTTCATCTTTCGATGAATACGTTCCATAGTGCCAAATGAACAGAATCCTTTTGCGATAATAGGCTGGTTAGTGGCAACAATGACGAGAAACCCCGCCTTATTAAGCATAGCAACAGCCGAAGGAACTTCTGGATAAATGTGGAGATGTTCAGGATCGGCAAGATTCTCCTTATTCTCATTGATAACTCCATCACGGTCCAAAAATACTGCCTTTCTCATGGTTGTGTGCCAATGGAGTTCCCGCTTCCACGATCTTCCAGAGGTTGCGTGTTGATTGCCTTGCTGTGATTAGCCTTTCCCTATCTTTATGTGGGATTTGTGGTATGCCAACAGGGCCTTGATTGCCTTTCTGATACATTCGTCGGACATCGAGTCCTTCTTCCACCCGAGCTGTGCGAGCTTTGTTCCGTCTAGGTTCACCCTTGCTACATCCCCCGGCCACCCCCTATATCCTCCGGTAAACGTGAATTTCACATTAGAAAGCCCAAGTTCGTCAACAATCATCTTCGCAATGTCCTTGACTTTTGTTGATCCTTTTGGTGTGATGTTAAAGTAGTTCACCTCATCGTGAGAGTTGTTGAGCCCAAAAAGCATGGCGTCCACCACATCCTTGACATATAGGTAAGGTTTTGACTGTTCTCCATCCCCTAGAATTTCAAGTTCTTTTTGATTCCTCTCAAGTTTTTTTATGAAGTCATAGAGTACACCATGGGTAAACCTCTCTCCAACTACATTGGGAAAGCGGTATATCCATGCCCTCATCCCGAAATTGTGACAAAAGGAACTGATGAGACTCTCTCCTGCAAGCTTGCTCGCTCCATAAAAAGAAATGGGAAACAGAGGTCCGTAATCTTCTGGAGTGGGAGTGACTTTTGCTTCCCCATAGATGGCTGAAGATGAAGAAAACACAATTTTTTTAACGTTGCCCAAGCGCATAGACTCCAGTATATTGTACGTGGCTAAAGTTCCTTGCTTTAAGTCCAAATCAGTCACCTTGTTATTGCTAATATCGGAATTCGCTGCAAGATGGAATACCACGTCGTGGCCGGCTATGGAACTGGAAATCTTCCTAAAATCAAGTAGGTCTGCGCGTATAAGCGTGAATTTTTCATCGTGAAGATGGTGAGCGATGTGCTCCTTCCCGCCCACCGAAAAATTGTCATAGATGGTGGTGCTATGCCCTGCTTCAATCAACGCATCGACTAAGTGACTTCCAATGAATCCTGCCCCTCCGGTGACAAAACATTTCATGCTCCGGACGGATGCGGACACTCTATAAAAACATTTCCCCAGATTATCTTAGCCTATGATATTCTCCATCCTTATTTTTTCATAGAGTATCTCAGCCATCTTTTGGTTTCCTTCTCCATTGTAGTGTCCTGTGTAGAATTTAGGGATATACGCTGTCTGATTAGCCTTGAATTTCTCGTAGAAAGGGACAAAGAGAACGTCCCTGCTTTTGGCGTAGTCCGCATGAAGTTTATCCGGCTTGGTGAAATCAACATCGTCATAATGAAGGTCAAATTCTGCCAAGAAACTCTCCATATCCTCCCTGTCATTGAAGAGGTAAAGCCCCGGGACGTTAGCAAGGACAAACGTGGCATTATCATTCTTCACTTCTTGGACAAGCCTGTCAAGAATTTTGAAATGGATGGTGAGAGCATAGTCTGTGAGATTTGTGTAATTCTTCATGATGAGCCAGACACTGGAATCCTCAGGGCCCAATGGATGCGAAAGACGGATGGAGGGGTCTATCTTGTATGTCTTGCCCTTGAGTATGACAGATAGCTTGTAGCCGATTTTGCCCAATGCATTCTGTAAAAAAATATAGAGATGGGAATGCCGCTCTAAGATGGTGCTTTCCAGATATCTTGTGCGGGGCTGTAGGGGGTGGACCCCAAATTTCTGATTTTCTGCTGTGATGAGGTTTCCTTTACTATTTACCTTGAATATGGGTTTGGCATAGCCTTGATATTCCGTAAAGAGAATGTTGCCGGGGTCATTCGAATAGGTGAGAAACACCACGACATCGGGATGGTAAAGTCTTCCTTCCTTCGTGTACCTCATATACACATTGTCCGTGCCGTAGCCCGAGGCGCCAAAATTAAGCAATTCCCAATCGTCGCCAAACATCTGCTGAAGATAAAAAGAGAGGGTGTCATTCTGGTCATTGCCATAACCGTAGGCAAAAGAGTCCCCGAAAAGTGCTATTCTCTTCTTGTCTTGCGATTTTCCCACAAGAATATCGTGATTCATTCTCAATCCTTTGTTATTGTGTGTGGCTGTGCCATGAATCCCCTTATCCGTCCAGATGCAGCGTGTTTGATTGGGGATGGTTGTCCATCCAAAATCTTTGCTGAAGGTGTATCCGTTGCCTTCGATATGAATATAATCTCCATCCGTGCACTCATCAATGATGACCTGGGGGTAAAAGAGCCTTAAGAATATCTCAAGGACTGCAAGGATGAAGAGAACGCTCAAAGATAGTGCCACTAGATCCTTCCGGAACTTCTTGAGGGGGGCCATGGGTCTTATCCATTTTCAGCATCACATTTAAACCTTCTGTAGATCCATTGGGCCCGTGTTCGGCGGGAGCCTTACATCAGTAATCTTTAAATATCCCTAAAGTGCCCCTAACGCATGCTATCAGGATTGTCTATCTTTTTCCCTACCTATAACGAAGAAGGTAACATAAGGAAATGTGTCACTGATTCTCTTGAGCAAGCTAGGAAGATAGCCCATAAATATGAGGTTATCGTAGTTTTGGCAAAGGGGTCCTCTGACAATACCGAGAACATTGTAAAGGAGATGATGCAAAAAAACAGGAGGATCCGTCTTGTCTATCAAGAGATACGGGACAAAGGATATGGATATGCCCTCCGGCTTGGGATAGCCCATTCGAGATATCCTTATATATTCTATGCGGATTCTGACAACCAATACGATCTCAAGGAGATGCCCAAGCTGGTCCCATACCTTAAGGATTATCACGTTGTTTCTGGCTATCGCCTCACGAGGAACGATGCAGTTGTAAGAAGGTTGATGGCCTTCACGTACAACGTCATCCTAGAGCTATTGTTCAAGACAGGGGTAAGAGATATCGACAGCGCATTTAAGTTTTACAAGAAGGAAATTTTTGACAAGGTTGAGCTGAAATTTGGCAGTGGAATCGTTGATGCCGAGATTATCATCAAGGCCAAGAGACACGGCTTTAAGATTAAAGAAATCGGTGTCCATCACCACAAGAGAGCCAGCGGTACGGCGATGTATGAGACTTCAAATCTGGGATTCATGAAGCCAAGTGTTGTCGGCAGGATCATCATAGATATCTGGAGGCTCTGGAGGGACGTGAATGGACAGGAATGGAAATATCAATAAAATCAGTGCCGTCAACGGCTGCTTCCCATGCAGCGGAGGAGCATTATGAGGGTGGTAGTTGCACCAAAACAGTTGATAGAGCTGTACAGGAATGGCTCCTTGTTTGACGCGATGTATGTCTATGCAAGATGGTATACAAATGATTTTGAATATCTGGAGACTGTTGTCCCGAAGAAAGGAAGAATCCTCGACATCGGCTGTGGATATGGGCTTTTCTCAAATTATCTTGCCTTAAGATCAAGAGACAGGGTGGTCATTGGCGCGGACCTCTCCACCAAGAGAATCAGAGCAGCAAAGAAGAGTGTTAGGGGCAGAACAAACATCCATTTCGAGCTGGAGGATGCAAACAACCTTACCACTGAGAAATACGATGCCATGCTCATGACGGATTTCCTGCATCATGTGACGAAGAAAGAGCAGGACAGGATTCTGCGCTTCGCCTCCAGGAATGTCAAAAAAAAAGGAAATCTCATCATCAAGGATATCTTCAGGGAGCGGTCATTTACCTATTTTCTTTACTGGCTCGTGGACAAATATATTCTCAATTACGGCGCGCACGTGCGGTATTTCACGAAGCAGGAATTCCTTGACAAACTGCATGAGGGAGGATTCAAGGTCCAGATACTGAGGAACTGGAAGAAATTGTGGCCTTTTGAGGTCATCTTGGTATGTCAAAAGCAGTAAAGGCAGTCAACCGAGAACTCCCTGCCTCTTTAGTTCACTGTAGATATAGTCTGCCATCGCCTCGTGCCCTTCCTGCTTGAAGTGCCCGCCTTCGTTGAAATAGAGTGCATTGCCGGAATTCTTTGCTTTTAGATACTGCAGAGGATTGATATAACTGATGCTGTTCGATGCGGCAAAGCTCCGCGTAATGTGCTGGAATTTCTCCATTTCCAAGTCATTTTCGCTGAGTTTATACGTCTGGACAAAGAGCTGCTGCATTCCCTTGTCGACCTGCTCCACCTGGGGGATGGGCACGATGACCAGTGTGACGTTGTCTTTCTCCAGTTCGGCGTTGAATGCAACGAGGATGAAAAATGTCTCGTTGAGCCCTTTTTGGAGAGTGCTTGAGTTTTCCCGCTTATATATGTCCAGTTCCGACTTTGTCGTGGCCTGTCCTTTTTCCCCTTTGGTGCTGAGCCGGAGCTTGCCAAAAAGCGTGCGCAAGGCTTCGCTCTTCTGCAGGCCGCGCAGGGCATTGTTGTATGTCCATGCGCAGAGATGGGAGTACCTGCTGCAATACAGGGCGGCATTCTTCAGGAGAGGGGACTTAACCGGGATGTGCCTGACCAAGGTTCCGTTGTCGATGGTGATTAGTGGGCTCACGAGGTTCTCGTCTATGTCGCTCATGGTGAATGCAAGCAGAACCATATCGGGAGAGTATTTTTTCCCTTCTGTCTCATAATACAGCAACTCGTTCTCAGAGCCGTAGCCGCCAACTCCTGCATTGATTATTTCGTAGTTCTTATGTGTTTCCGCGCGGTTTCCTGCATTGAGCTTCTGTTCAAGGATTTTGGGGAAGGTCTCATTCATCGCCACCTGGAATCCTATCGGGAGGGAATCCCCGAGCACCAGTATCCTGTACGTGCCCGGCTTTTTTTCGTAGCTGTGCTCATAATCCTTCAACCCCTTTGAATTAAATGTTATGACATTATCAAATTCCGTGGAGAAATACCTGAAGGTGTAGAGGGGGATATGCTTGAACATGAGGTTCTCATCAAACATGGTGTAATTAAGAACCTGCGGAAAGAACATCCGCACCGCAATCTCGAAAAGCGCGAGAATGAGGACAACAGCCACCAAGACAATAAGGGTTTTCCGAGTACCCTTCAATATCCTTTCCTTCATAGTGGCCTTATGAGGGGTTTGTCCCAACTTTTTTCTTTACAATGCTTATGATTTTGGCAATGGTGTCTACTCCATAAATGTCGTTAGCGGTGAACTTTATCCTGAATGCATCCTCTATCTCCGAGATGACCATGAGATTGTTGAACGAATCCCATTCCTCGACTTCCTTGAGGTTCTTGTTATGGTCAACAGTATTGATATCCATCCCCATCACATCACGCACAATTTCCCTCACCTTCTGTTCGATGTCATCCATTGAACTTCACCTTCAGCCACTTGACCTTTTCAAGGCGCTTTTTGCTTTTGTCAAACCACCATTTCCCATTCTTTTCTTTAAATCCAATATCAGGATATAGGTGCTCGACCGGGGCATTCTTTGGTGTTTTTAAATATTCCCCGCAGACAAGGGAGGGTCCATCAAGGCGGGCAAGAGTCTGCCGCAGGAATTCTTTTTCCACCCCGCGCGACATCGCTCTGCAGCTCAGGAGGAATGTATCAATAAACCAATGCTCCCCCTTGTCCTCAACAACCAGAACGCCGATGATGCCAAACTCCCCAAATTTGTCTTTTAGGGAGGCGGCATAGATGCGGTGCTTCCCGTCATCAGCCATTGCCTGCACCTGTTCCTGGGTGTATCTCCTCGTCCTGAGGTTGAACTGGTTGGTCTTGTTGATGAGTTGAGTTATCCTCTCGATGTTTCTTTCATTGAGAGGCGAGATTTCCACCTCCATGCAGAGGTCATACAGGTAATCAGTCAGATCGGCAAAGCTGCCTTTGAGGACCTCTCTCTTCTTTTCCTCCAGATACATCTTTGTCCTCTTCAAGTCCTCATTGCTTACCTTTAACAGGTCAAAAATTCCCAGAGTCTTCAGGATGCGCGGCACTTCAGCAACATCCTCCGGAAAGTCAATGACATAGACCTGCGGCAGCTTGTGCTTCATGGACTCCCTCTCTGCCGGATTGTCGTCCAGATAGGCGGTGCTGTCCAGGCCGATGTTGAGCTCTTTTGCGATTTCAATCATATTCACTGCCTTGTCGTTCCAATTGCACTTGATGCAGGCAAAATGGTCTTTCTTCAGGAGCATTCCTTTGTGCGTGAAGGCCGTCTCCGCATCCTCTGTGTTATTTTTGGAGTTGATGGCCAGGATGATTCCATTCTCATGCAGGTTAAGGATAACCCTCTGTATTTCGGCATGGGCCTCTCCTATCGGGTCCCCTTCGCCGAGCCTGATGCCCTCCACAAAGTCCTCCCCGATGACGCCGCCCCATAAGGTGTTGTCCAGGTCCACGACAAGGCATTTCTTGGCCTTCCCGTAATAGGATGCGATGATGACAGCGATTTCTCCGCAGAAGCGCATGGAAAGGTCATTGGAGATATAGAGCCTGCCAAGGTACCAGTACCTGTCGGCGGTGAGGTGTTTCTTCCCCCAATAGGACGCAAAATTCTCAACGTCGAAGAGGGTGATGTTGCCGAATTCTCCGGCGATGCCGCTTATGCGCCTGTTGATGCCGGCAACAAGGGCCCTGACACCCTCCTCCGCACCTGCGTCCCGCATTCCGAGCGGGGAATAATAGGGGATGACGAGGTTGGAGAGGATGATATGGGCTTTCATCGAGCGCTTCACTTCCGCGAGCATCGCCTTTAAGTGGCCTATCTTCATCTCAACAGCGTCCAGCATCTCCTGCAGCGATTTCCCAAGGAGACTGGAAAGCACGCCCTCGAGGAAGGTTTCGGTGTCCAGCAGCACCAGCAGGATGTCCGGATCGCTTTTCCTTATGCGGCTGTTGGCATCGAGAATTTCCTGCATGTACTGGTTGTATTTCCCAATGATTATTTCCGGCTGAAACCCTTTCTTTACAAGAGAAAGCCACAGCGGCTCCTGCAGGTTGTTAAGGGTGTATGAGCCGACGGCGGCAACCTTGATTTTTGTTTCTTCAGAGAACATGCCCATATGCTCCCTGAGGAGCTTGTTGAGGAGCAGGCATTCTTTATAAGATGGGTTGATGTGCTGGAGGGAGGACTTAACCCTCCCGATATCCTTCGCCTTAAGCAGTTCCTTAATCTGCTCCATGCTCGGTCACGCTTCCACCCACCACTACCAGGTGTTTCCCCGTCGCGGCCTGGTCTTCGAGAAGGGAGAGGGCCGCAGATGCAACGTCTTCCGGGGTGGTCAGTCTTCCCCCTAAGGATTCCTTCTCCATCTCAATGGCCTTCCGCGGGAGATTTTCCAAAAAGTTGGTCTCGACCATGCCGGGCGAGATGGCATTGGTGCGTATGCCTTTCGTGGCATATTCGGCGGCAAGGCATTTCATCAGCCCCAAGAGGGCGTATTTCGCGCTGACATAGTCCGAGAAGCCTGGCTGCGGTCTTCCGATGACATTCTGGGTGAGGATCATGACGATACTTCCTTTTTTCTGGCTCAGCATGATGGGAAGGGTATGCCGTACACAATTCACCGCACCAAACAAAGAGGTCTCCAGATGAGCCTGAAAATCCTCCCTTGTTTTTTTCTCAAAGCGAGCATATTGTATTTTCGGGGATGCGCAATGCACCAGCGCATCGATCCTGCCGTATTTCTGCAGCACTATCTCCACCATTGCCCTGACTTGCTCTTCTGAGGAGACATCACATTTGATGGCCAGCGCTTCCCCAATTTCCCTTTCCAGGACATGGGCGGCATCCTTGCTGCGGTGATACAGGATAACCGGAATATGTCCCCGTTTAGCTGCCGCTTCAGCGATTGCGGAGCCGATGCCACCGGCTCCTCCGGTAATGACAACCACTCCCCCCGCGCTGCTCATTTGAGCACCTTGACGACCAGTTTCCCCCTGATGACCGTCCTGCTGTCCTGATTCTTCATTTCCGTGTTGATGAAGAGCAGGTTCCCGAATGGCTTTTTGTCTTTCACGGTGCCCATGACCGTGAGGGTATCTCCTGGGAAGAAAGGCGCGATAAAATTGCTCTCCTCCTTGACAATGAGACAATACTTTCCTGGGAGGTGCATGCCTGCCAGGGCCGAGTGGAGGCTGCTGCCCAGCATGCCGAATGCCACCCTGCTAGAGAAGCCGGCGGATTTGGCATAGCTGTCATCAAGGTGAAGGGGATTGGCGTCACCAGTGAGACTGGAGAACAGCAGCACATCTTCTGATGTGAGTGTCTTCTCGAACGATGCTGTCTGCCCGACAGCAATCTTGTCAAAAGTGAATGCTTTCATCATTCCCCCTTCCCCTAAGAACAAGGGGCGCTTTAAAACTTTTGCATTGGATGAATGAAGTGAATGAACTAGGAGCATCCGATACTTTTAAATAATGCCGCCGACACGCCGCTCCAATGGCAGAGGAAAAAAGCCGGGGCTTCCTGGCGAGGAACTGGAAGATTGCCCTCGTCATCGCCATCATCGCGGTCGCCCTCGTGCTGTTCATCATCATCGGCACCAAGAGCGCGGTTTCCCCGGATGTTGCCTATTTTCCCACATAGGAGGCATCATGCTCCTGTTCCAAGAGCCTGAATTTCTTAGGAGCATCCTCGAGCCGTACACCAGCCTCGTCCTTGGAAAATACTTCAACACTGGGCTGCTCATCTTGTATGGGCTGCTCTTCGCCGGCATCCTCCCTCTCGTCCCGAAGAGATACAAATTTTCGGCAATCCTCACCGCCAGCATCCTGTTCGCCCTGATTTCCGCCCCGCTCGGCAATTTCCTCATCTTTGGAGGGTTCGTCTGCATCCTCTATCTCTGCTCGAACTACGAATTCCAGGGAAAAACAATCGTGTTCTGGGCGACAGAAGCGGCGATGCTCGCTTCCAGTATGGTGCTGTTCGAGACGACAGGCTATCACTCCGCCTTCTATGCGTTCGCCGCCTACTACACCATGTTCCGCTCCATCCACTACTTTGTGGATGTCAGGCAGGGCGCGCTCCAGAAGGTAAGGTTCCGTGAGTACCTCGGCTATCTCCTCTTCTTCCCCGCGTTCAGCCACGGGCCGATTGACCGCATCAGCCTGATGCAGCCGGAAAGTGTCACGAGGCAGCATCTCGCCTTCGGTGCCAAGAGGATTCTCATAGGGATATCTAAATACCTCATCTTGGTGTATATATTATCCGACATAGAGCGGGTGTCCTTCTCTTTCAGCCAGTTCTGGCAATGGCTCCTTTTCTCAGCATATGGGAATGCCATCCAACTCTATGTGCTGCTGTCCGGCGACATCGACATCGTCATCGGCATTTCCTCGCTGATGGGGTTCCGAGTGAGTGAGAATTATCCGAAAGTGCCTTATCTCCAGTATAACCTCACGAAATTCTGGCAGAACTGGCAGTCCACCATCGTCAACTGGCTTACCGCATATGTCTATTTCCCGCTTTGCAGGAACCGCAAGTATATCTACTTGAAGACCATGCTCATCATCATGATTATCGGCTGGCTGCATCTCCTGTATAACTTCAAGGGCTTCCCATCCATAAATCTCATCATGTATTATACCTTATGGGGTATCTTCCTTGGAGGGGCATTGGCCCTATCCAAGATTATTGAAAGGAAGAAGGTGGAAAATAAGGAATATCTTATGGGCAGCCATCCCCTGCTAGGCAGGATAGTTTACGCTGATAACGTGATGACCAAAGCGCTGGCAGTCTTCATAACCTTTACCATCATTGCCATTGGCTGGAATTCACCATTCTATTTGATTCTCACTCAATTACAGTTCTAAGGACTCTATAAGGATACCATGAAACTCAGCATTGGTGTGGACATAGAAGAAGTGGCCAGGTTCAGAACGAAGAATCCCATATTCCTGAAAAAGCTGTTAAGCAGGAAGGAATTAGGCGAGATGAGGGCATACAGCGCCCAGCGGGTCGCAGGGATGTTCTGTGCCAAGGAAGCCATCATCAAGGCGTGCGGCACAATCGAGAAGATTCACGTTGGAAACATCGAAATTCTGCATAGGAAGAATGGAGCGCCTTATGCATCCATCAATGGCAGTAAAAAAATCAGTTCCGGCTCGGTAAGCATTAGCATCTCCCACACTAAAGCATATGCGGCTGCGGTGGCCCTTGTGGTTGTAAAGAAATGAGTAATGCCACTTGGAGGAATTTATTGCCTTCCGATGCCGTGATACCTGATGCCCAATGCCTTGATTTTATCCTTGTCCAGGCAATTCCTGCCGTCGATGACGACTTTAATGTTGTTTTCCCTCAGCAGAGTATAATCCATGGATGTGAATTCTTTATGATTGGTCACCAAGATGAGGGAATCCACTTTCCCGAGCAGCCCTTCAATGTCTTTTGCTGTTGATTCTGCAGGGACATGGGGATCAAACACCTCTACGTTGGCCTCTTTTTCCTTGAGAAGGTGGATTACTTCCCACGCCGGGCTCTCCCGGGTGTCGTCCACATTTCCTTTGTAGGAGAGGCCGAGCACCCCCACTCTCGCGCCGCTGAGTTTTTCACCAATCATTTTCAGCTGTTCCTCGAGCAAGGCCACGGCATAGGCTGGCATCTCCTCGTTGATCTTGCGGGCGAGGATGAGGAACTCATGGACAAATCCGTGCTCCTTGGCCTTCGCAATCAGGTAGTAGGGATCAACGGCAATACAATGCCCCCCGACACCAGCACCTGGGTAGTGGGGCAGGAAGCCGAACGGCTTGCTGGATGCGCCCTTGATGACTTCGATGATGTCAATGCCTGCCTTGTCAAAACTTCTTGCCATCTCATTGACGAACGCGATGTTCACATCCCTGAACGTATTCTCCATGATCTTGGTGGCCTCGGCTGCCTTGACAGAACTCAATTCAACTATATCTGCCTCAATGATGCTGCGGTAGAATCCGGCGATTTTCTCCACGGATTCCTTGTCGATGCCGCCGACCACGCGCGGCAGGTTCCGGACGGTGTATTTTCTATTTCCGGGGTCGATGCGCTCGGGGCAATGGCCGAGGAAAAACTTATTGCCGGATTTCCTGAGGATGGGAAGGACTATTTCCTGGACGGTGCCTGGGAAGATGGTTGATTCGATAACAATGGTAATGCCGTCATGCACGCCTGGAACAATCGCTTCGCAGGCCCCAATCAGTGGCTTCAAATCAGGGGCATGCCCCTTATCCACCGGCGTTGGCACGCAGATGATGGTGATGTCTGATTTTTTTGCCGCGCCGGCCGCATCGCTCGTGGTGAGGATTTTTCCTTTGAGTGATCCTAATTGTTTGCTTAAATACTCGTCATCAATGGGGCTTTTTCCTTGGGAAATGATGTCCAGCTTCCGCTTGTCGATGTCGACGCCATGCACGACAAGACCTTTTTCCGCGCAGAGGCACGCCAGCGGCAGGCCGACATAACCGAGGCCAACAATCGCGACGGTTTTCATCCTTTTGGGGGCTGCACGGGAATTTATAAAGATGTCGAAGAAATGCACGGGAAGGTCATTTTTCCTTTCGGCTGATGGAGAACAGGAGAAAACAGAATGGCTGCAATAGCGGTTCCATCTCCTCAAAAATTCTTGAGACAATGCCAAGTTCATTTGGGAAGAAAACAATCCTGCCGGAAGATATCTGCCGCAAGCCGTTTTTGGTCAAAACCTCCAGTTCTGATGAGTTCAGGAACTTATGCGGCCCTTCCGGAATCTTCAGGCTCAGCTTTTCGGCGATGTCCAGCGCCAACTCCATTCCTTTGTTGGGGGTGATCAGGATAAGCGTGCCGTTCTTTTTCAGCACCCTCCTGCATTCTTCGACAACCTGGACGGGATCCGGCACATGCTCCAGGAGGTTTATCGAGTAGACAGTGTCGAACATATTGCTCCTGAACGGCAAATGCCCGGCATCGGCGCACACGACATCATTCCTGTTCTCCCTGAGCAGGCCAAAAGTGATGTCCATTCCCACGGATTTTTTGCCGAGATTGTCCTGCACATAGCCGGTGCCGCATCCCACGTCGAGGATTTTTCCCTTTGCATGCTTTTTGATGAGGGCAATGAACCTCTTCTGGCAATAGACATTCATACGGTCATTGTAGGATGAGGAGAGCTTCCCCCAATGCTGTTCAACTGGTGATTCCATGGGGAGCCTGTTTTGCAATATCCCATATAAACTTTCCCAAACAAGATGGCCGCGGCAGATAAAAAGTTTATAAACCATATCAGCTCGCAGCATCTGATGAAGAAGCACTGGCTGAACCTGCTCATCATAGCGGCATTCGTCGCTACGCTGTCCCTGCCGTTCTCCAACAAGGCGTACCACATGGACGATCCGGCATTCCTTGCCATCGCCGACCAGATAGCCAAAGACCCCCTGAGGCCGTATTCATTCTCCCTGGAATGGGGGCAGTCCGCCAAGTCAGCGGCACAGCTCCTGGACACCCCCCTTGTTCCCTACTACATCGCCTTCGTCACGTGGCTCTTCGGCAGGTCAGAGATGATACTGCATCTTGCCTTCCTCATCTTTCCGCTCATGGCCGGCGCGTCATTCTATTTCATCGCGGGGCGGTTCGTGCCATATCCCCTCGTCGCTGCGCTGCTCCTCATCTCGTCTCCGGTGTTCCTTCCGAATTCGCACAATCTCATGCTGGACATCCCCTCGCTTTCGTTCTTCCTCCTCTCCATGGCATTGTTTGTGAACGGCGTTGACAGGAAAAGCCATGCCCTTCTTTCTCTGGGGAGCATCGCTGCAGGGCTGGCATTCCTCGCGAAGCCGCAGTCGCTTGTCATCATCCCCTTGCTGGCGTTTTATTGCATTGTGCGGAAGAAGCGCACGTACGTGATTTATCAGCTGATTCCTGTCTTCTTCGTCATCCTGTTCTCCATCCATAACTATTTCTTTGAGGGTTCTGTCATCGCGGCTGATTATATCTCATTCTTGTCCGGTGCCAAGCAATCAAGCGTCATGCTGTTCGCGGCGTATGCCCTCTCAAACCTCAGCTCTATCGGGGGAGCGGTGCTCTTCCCGCTTTTCCTTTTTTATCCCTTCGTGCTGAAAAAGAGGAACCTCCCCTTGTTAGGCGCCTCGGCGGCGATAGGGCTGCTCATCTCTTTTTTAACCTACCAGTTCTCAGCGATATCTGCCTCCGGGCAATATACGCTCCCCCAAATATCGCTGCTCCTCGTTTTTGTCTCCGGAGCACTCTTCTTCCTCTTTGTCCTGCTGTCCGATCATTATGGCAACATACGGCTCTTTTTGAGGAGCGCCTTCAGAGCAGGAAAACGGAAATATAATCCCCCTGCTCTTTTTCTTTCTGCATGGTTTTTCGGGACATTGGCCGTAAACTCGGGAATCTCAGGTGGGGCTGTGCGGCACCTTGCCTACTTTCTCCCCGCGATGATATTGTGTTATCTCGCATTGCTCAAATCTTATGCCCCACTGTTGAGGATTCAGATGCAAACATTTTTGGCCATTGGCGTTGCTTCTACATTGTCGCTTGGCTTCCTGATTTCCGTTGCCGATTACCAATATGCAGGGGTATATAGGGATTTTTCAGAGCATGCCGGAAATCAGTTCAAGACAGCCACCAATACGGTGCATTTCCTCGGAAGCGCCGGCTTCCAGCATTATATGGCTGAGCATGGCTACCATATGCTGCTGAACGGGGACAATTCGCCCAAACAAGGGGATATCATCATCAGGGCACGATTGGTTTTCCCGAGAAAGATGGCGCCAGAATTGGCCGCGAGAGTGGCATACGTAGATACCATCCGCTATTCCAGCAGGCTGCCTGTCAGGATCCAAAACACGGAAGCCCACGCAGGGTACTATACGCTCGGCGCAGGACTGCTTCCGTACTATTTCTCAGTTTCCGACCTTGAAAGCTTTGACGTATATTATGTTGCCAGATAAGCAGATGTGTATGTGCTCCCGTCCCATTCTCCCTCTGTTTTCAGGGCGACACAAAACAATCCCATTAGCAACTTTTAAATACCGTCTTGGCTTCTCCCGCCATATGAAAACGGCTTTTATAACAGGCATCACCGGCCAGGATGGCTCCTATCTCGCCGAATTCCTGCTCAAGAAAGGATATGTTGTCCACGGTCTCATTCGGAGGAGCAGCAGCTTCAACACATCAAGGATAGACCATATTTACCAGGATCCCCACAAGAAGGACACCACAATATTCCTGCATTATGGGGACCTCTCTGACGGCTCAAGCCTGAACCAACTCCTGAAGACCATCAAGCCGGATGAAGTCTACAACCTCGGTGCGCAAAGCCATGTCCGGGTGAGCTTCGACATCCCGGAATACTCGACGGATACCAATGCGCTCGGAACTTTGCGGATCCTGGATTCGATAAGGGAAAGCGGCATCAAGACAAAATTTTACCAGGCATCCTCCTCCGAGATATTCGGGAACTCCAAATCCTCTCAGGACGAGCGCACCCCTTTCTACCCCCGGAGCCCGTATGCCGCATCGAAAGTGTATGCCTATTGGATAACGGTGAACTACAGGGAAGCCTACAGCCTGTTCGCATGCAACGGGATACTGTTCAACCACGAGAGTCCGCGGAGAGGGGAGACATTCGTCACGAGAAAGATAACGAGGGCTGCCACGAGGATAAAGCTCGGCCTCCAGCAGAACCTGTTCCTGGGGAACCTGGACGCGAAGAGGGACTGGGGGTATGCGCCCGAGTACGTCGAGGCGATGTGGATGATGCTGCAGCACTGGGAGCCTGATGACTATGTCGTTGCCACCGGCGAGACGCACACCGTCAGGGAATTCGTCGAAGAGGCATTCAGCTATCTTGGCCTGGACTGGAAAGATCATGTGAAGATAGATAAGCGGTATTTCAGGCCGACAGAGGTTGATGAGCTCAAGGGGGACCCTTCAAAGATACGCCAGAAGCTTGGCTGGAAGCCAAAGATAAAGTTCAAGGAAGTTGTCAGGCTGATGGTGGATGCAGACATGCGGCTCGCCCGGGAAGAGAAAGAGCTCAGGCAGGTGCAGAATGGCAAGCCTGCAGGATAAAGGCATTGTCGTCACCGGGGGTGCCGGCTTTCTTGGGAGATTTGTGGTTGATGCGCTCAGGCAGAGGGGATGCACTGATATCTCTGTCCCGCGATCGAAGGAATTCAACTTTGTAGAGAAGAAGGACTGCAGGAGGGCCGTGGAGGGGAGGGACATAGTCATCCACCTGGCAGCGCGCGTCGGCGGCATCGGGCTTAACCAACGGGAGCCGGGCACACTGTTCTACGACAACCTCATGATGGGGGCGCAGCTGCTCGAAGAGGCAAGAAAGGCCCACGTCAAAAAATTTGTCGCCGTCGGCACCATCTGTTCGTACCCAAAATTCGCCCCTGTCCCCTTCAGGGAAGAGGACCTCTGGAACGGATATCCTGAGGAAACGAATGCGCCGTACGGCATCGCGAAAAAAGCGCTGCTTGTCCAGTCCCAGGCGTACAGGGCGCAGTATGGGTTCAATGCAATATATCTGCTGCCCGTCAATCTCTATGGCCCGCACGACAACTTCAATCCCGCTTCCTCGCATGTCATCCCAGCCATCATAAAGAAGGTACACGATGCCAAGCGCGCCAAGGCACGATTCATAGAGGCATGGGGAACAGGCACCCCCACACGGGAATTTATCTATGTAGGGGATGCGGCAGAAGGGATTGTATTGGCCACTGAGAGATATGACAAGCCGGAGCCGGTCAACATCGGTGCGGGATTTGAGATATCCGTCAAAAATTTGGTCGGGATGATAGCATCCATGATGGGGTTTGAGGGCGAGATCAGGTGGGATAAGTCAAAGCCGGATGGCCAGCCGAGAAGGATGCTGGATACCTCAAGAGCCCAGCAGGAATTTGGATTTAAAGCAAAGACGGACTTTAAAGAGGGCCTGGGAAAAACCATCGCGTGGTATGAGGAAAACCACCAATGAGCGGGCCAAAAATCTCGGTAGTGTTTCCCGTGTACAATGAAGAGGGCATCATAGAAAGGACCATCCGCAGCTATTACGATGAGTTGAAGGGCAGGATAGACTTTGAGATGATTGTGGCGGAGGACGGCAGCACAGACAAGACCAAAAGCATACTCAAGCGCCTGAAGAGGGAATTGCCCATCAGGGCGTACATGAGCGATGCGCGCAAAGGATACCAGAAGGCGGTCATCGACTCCCTGAAGCACCCCAGGCACGGCTGGATATTCCTCGTTGATTCCGACTACCAGTTTGAGCCCCGTGATTTCTGGAAGCTGCTGCCTTACGCAGGCCAGTATGACATTGTGTTAGGGAGAAAGGTCAATCGGAAAGATCCACTGCATAGGATAATCCTCTCCAAGGGATTCAATTTCCTGCTCCGGCTGCTCTTCAACGTGCCCTACCGCGACATGGACACCGGCTACCGGCTGATCAACAGGAAGGCGCTCGACGCTGTGGTTAACGATATCCATTGCCTGAAGTACTTCACTTCAGAACTAGTGATACGGGCGCACTACCAGGGATTCCGGATAAAGGAGGTTCCGGTCATGCACTTCAAGAGGAAGAAAGGGAGCACGAACGTGTTTCCCATTAGGAGGATCCCCTCTGTCGTCATGGAGGAGCTTGTCGGGCTGCTGAAGCTGAGAATGGACCATAAGCTGAAGAAATGACTCATTGCCCGGCTTTGTAGACTGCTGTCCCCGTCCTTTGGCTGGAATAAACCCTTTCTTTCCGAGTCTGCTCAAGCTCTTTCAGTTGGCCTTCGTCCAGAATGGACCTCCTATCGAGAGCAAAGTTCTGGTTTATCCAAACATATTCATAATCCCTTTTCGAGGTATGCGAAAAAGAGACGGCACTCCGCCCAATATGGAACGGCACGCATTGCCCCCCTGCCAGGAACACCGCATCTTGCGGCGTGTTCTCCCTGACCCAGTCGAAATCCTCTTGGTAGAAGCCCCACGCCTGCGTCGCGAGGAAGAATTTTCCGGCGAGGATAAGGACAAACCCAGTACCGATGATGACGAGGACAACCAAGAGCAATCTCTCCTTCCACCACCCTTTCATCCCTCTCTCACCAAGCAGCGCGTCCGCTCCCCTCCCGTAGAAGAAGGCAAGCGCGATCAGCGCAGGCATCAGCATGCGCGACACGAACGGCCCGACATTGGCCACGTAGAGCAGGAAGAGCAAACCGAAGCTTCCCAGGAGCATCCACCATACCATATCCCCTTTCTTCTTTTTCACCCCCCGCATCAAGGGGGCGAGGAAAACAGCGGTCACCGCGATGAATCCGGCGAAGAATGCCCAGAAGAACGGCAGGGAGAAGAATGACAGCACCCGGTAGTTGCCGTCCGGCACCCCGAAGAAGCCGAGGTAGAGCGAGGCCAGCGTCTGCCACGAGAAGATGTTGAGGATGCTGAAGCCGGAATACGCACCCTGCACCGCTCCAGGGAAGATGAAGTTCAGGAACGGCCAGACAGGATTGCCCAGGACAAGGAAATTCCTCAGGAGCCAGGGAAAGGCGACCAATCCCGGGATGATGCACGCCAGCGCCATGTTCTTCCACCTGTCCTTCTTCCTGCTGGAGGTATAGGCGAGGAACAGCAGCACCGGCACCACAAAGGCCCCATTGTATTTGCTCAGGATGGCCAACCCCGCAGCCGCGCCGCTCCACGCGAACCTTCCCCCGAAGGCCAGATAGATGCTGAGCAGCACGAAGAACGTCAAGACAGACTCGCCATAGCCGAGGATGCTGTAATCGATCATGATGGGCAGGAAGGAGAGGAAGAGCATGCCAAAGAACACAGCGCGGTCATTGAGGAACTTCCTCAGGATGAGCCAGCCGACAATCAGTGCCGCGCTCCCGAACAGGGGGGAGACCAGCTTCATGCCGATCTCGCCGAACAGCGCATAGAAGAATGCCGCGATGACATGGAACAGCGGCGGCGCCCAGAAGGGCTCGTCCCTGCCCAGCGTCTCGAAGACGGGCAATTTGTGCTCGACGGAGATGAACTTCGCCACGGAGAGATGCCAGCACGCGTCTCCCGACACGGTGTAGAGGAAAGCCAGGCCAAGCCTTACCGCTATGGCGATGACAAGGAGGGTGATAGTAAGTTTCCCATAATTGATTTTTTTCATATGCACAATCATTTTCACAGTGGTGCTTATCCTGCCTTTTCTGTTCATCTCTTCTTGGAAAGCATGTTCACCAGCGCACTGGCAAACCCGTCGATGTCCTTGTTCCTCACCAGAGCCCCTTTTTTGACGATCTCCGGGTGCGAGCCGATATCAAAAGCAACGGCGGGCTTCCCGCATGCCTGCGCCTCTGCCGCCGGCAGGTTGAATCCCTCCCATTGTGAGCATGTCGCATAGGCGTCGCAGGATGCATAATAGTTTGGCAGTTCTCTGTCCTTGACAAATCCAGCGAAGACGATATTTTTGGCGCCAGATTTCCCGGCCATCCTCCTGAGTTTTTTGGCATAGCCCGGGAATGTCTCCTTTCCCACGATGAGCAATGCAATGTCCGGCATTTTTTCCTGCGCCTTCCTCACTGCCCTGATGAGGTAATGGACGCCTTTGTGGGGAGCGATCCTGCCGACATAGAGAACGACTTTTTTGTCCTGCAGCCCGTATCTTTTCCTTATGGTGCCTGGCTTCGCCCTGGTGCTGAATCTGCTCTTGTCGATGGCATTGTAGATGACTTTGCTCCTGATGCCTGATTCCTTCAGCAATTCCCTGCTCAGGTATCTTGATACGGAGTATGCTTCGTCCGCCCTCCTGATGGTATGATTGTTGAACAGCCTGAAGAGGAGCATATACAGCTTTTGCGGGATGCTGTCCAGCAGGCCAGTGGTGTTGATGCCGTGGTCCCAATAGATATAGCGCGTGCCATAACATCCCTTTGCCTCGTAGGCAAGCCACGTCATGGGGTAGAAATGTGCAATCACCTTGTCGCATCCTTTGAGCATCTTGTAGGCATCCAGCTTTTTCCTGTCGAGGAAGAAGAACAGGCGGTAGAGGCGCTGCCAGAACGGGCGTTTCGGCATGCCGAGGGAGATGACCCTGCACCCTTTCGGCCTCAATGACGCTTCCAGGGAGATAATCGTGACCTTGTGGCCTTCCTTCACGAAACCCTCTGCCTGGAGCTGCACGACCCGGTCGATGCCGCTGAAGGCATGGAGCGTCGGCGTGAGGATGGCGATGTTCATACCGGCTTCCCCCTGAAATGCCTCACTTTCAGCTTCATCACCATCATATAGCCCATGAACAGCTCCCGCAGCCCGAGCTTTGACTTCCCCTTCATGCGGTCCACGAAGTCGATGGGGATCTCCTTAATTCGTGCATGGGTGAGATGCGCCCGGAAGAGGACTTCCTGTACGATGGACGGGCCCTGCGACTGGAGGGTTTCCGGATGGATGCTCTCCACCAGCTCCCTGCGGAAGCACCGGAAGCCGGAGTTGCAGTCCCTGACCTTTATGCCAAGCATCAGGGTGATGTAGAAGTTGGCCATCCTCGTGATGGCCCTCCGCACTGCGCTCCTGCCGATGTCATGCCCTCCCTTCACCATGCGCGAGCCGAGCACGAGATCATACTCTTGTATCTCCTTCAGCATGAGCGGGATGTATCTGGGATGGTGGGAGAAATCCCCATCCATCTCGATGATGACGTCCGCGCCTTCCTTCAGGCAGTAGAGGAAGCCGTCCCTTCCTGCGTAGCCCCTTCCCCTGTCCTTGGCCCGGAGGAGCAGGCGGACGTTCCCCCTGCGCTTCATGATCTCCTTCACCACCGCGGCCGTCCCGTCCGGAGAGCTGTCATCCACCACGACGATGTCAAGGCGCGGTATCCTGAGGGCGAGTATCCCCCCTATCACTTCCGCGATGTTCTCGCTTTCATTGTAGGTGGGGATCATGACAAAGGTGCTCTGCGGCTTGCCCACCACACCCGTTAAGTAGGTTTTCATCAGGAGAAAAAGTGCCTCACGGCTTATAAATCATTTTCTTTTCAGGGCAATGGGAAGCACCCGCAATTCATCAGGCCTTATTGCAGAGAACACTTCCTTATCTAGAACAAGGCATAGATGAACGGCGACAGGGCGCTGCTCTGCCCGAAGACGATCAATGCCCCGACAAGGATGAGCATGACGATGATGGGGGTGAGCCACCACGCCTTCCTCACCTTGAGGAAATCCCACAATTCACCCAATAACGACCTGTTTCCAGCCATAGGAACCCACTGATTACAGATTATTTTTAACCTTTTCTAATTTTCTAATCTTCAGCGTACTTCTCGGAATCCCACATGTCCTTGGGATTGTCCTCCCGGCAAACCAGGAAGCGGTCCATGACGAGGTAGTCGATGCCCGTTCCCATCATGCACTTGTAGGCGTCATGAGGCGTGCAGACGATGGGCTCCCCCCTGATGTTGAACGAGGTGTTGATGAGGATGGGCACGCCGCTCAGCTTGCCGAACGCCTTGATGAGGTCATAATAGCGCGGGTTCTGCTCCCTGCGCACGGTCTGCAGCCTCCCGGAGCCGTCCACGTGGGTGACCGAGGGAATGGCCTTCTGCCACTTCTTCCTGACCGGGTACACCATGAGCATGAAATCCGTCGGCTCAGGGATTGGCTCGTCGCAGTCGAAGTATGTCAAAGCGTCATCCTCGCACACCGCAGGAGCGAACGGCCTGAATTTTTCGCGGTGCTTGACTTTGGTATTGAGCAGTTCCTTCGCCTCAGGATTGCACGGGTTCGCCAAAATGCTTCTTGCCCCCAGCGCGCGCGGCCCCCATTCCATGCCGAGCTGCAGCCATCCCACCACGGCATTGCCATAAATCAGTTTTGCAGTGTTCTCAATCATCTCCTTCTCATTTTTGAACTCAGAATATTTTATGCCTCTCTTGTCAAGAAAACCCTTTATTTCTGTCGTCGTGAACGACGGCCCAAGGTAGGCGTCCCTCATGACATACCCCCTCTTGTTGCCGAGCAGCATGTGGTGGATGTACGACGCCACACCGATGCTCGTCCCGCCGTCAGACGCGTTTGGCTGTATCCAGATGCGCCTGAAGCCGGTCTTCCTGAGGATCTTGCCGTTGTACACGCTGTTGAGCGCCACCCCTCCTGCCAGCACGATGTTTTCCTGTTTCGTCTCCTTTCTCACGTGGATGAGGATTTTCGTCAGTATCTCTTCCGTCAGCAACTGAACGGCCGCCGCGATGTCCTGATGCCGCTTTGCCATCTCCGCCCCCTTTTTGGTGGCAGGGCCGCCGAGCAGCGCGCAGAGCTTCCCGGAAGGCATGCGGTCGGCATAATGATACGTGAAGTAGCTCATGTCCAGCCGGTATGACCCATCTTCCTTGATGTCCACCACCCTGCGCAGCTTATGGTAGTATTCGTTGGTATCAGGATTCATGTTCCCATACGGCGCCAAGCCCATGACCTTGTACTCGGAATTGTTCACGCTGAAGCCGAGGTAGGCCGTTATCGTGGAGTAGATCAGGCCGATGGAGTGCGGAAACACGATCTCCTTGAGCAGGGTGAGGTCATTCCCCCTGCCGACGCCATAGGTGGTGGTCGTCCATTCCCCCACCCCATCCACCGTGACGATGGCCGCCTCGCTGAACGGGCTCACGAGGAATGCCGACGCCGCATGCGCCAGGTGATGCTCGACGAAGAGGACGCCTTTTTTGTGGCCGAGCTTCCTGCGGATGGCCTTCGGCACGCGGAGCTTCTCGCTGATCCAGGAAGGGACCGCGCTCAGGAACGTCTTCAGGCTGCGGGGAAACATCTCAAGGTGCTGCGACAGCACGCGCTCCATCTTGAGGAACGGCTTTTCGTAGAACCCGACATATGAGACGTCAGTGATGGCGATGCCCTGGCTCTCCAGGCAGTACCTCGCGGCATGCAGGGGAAAGGAAGTATCATGCTTCTTCCTCGTGAACCGCTCTTCCTCCGCGGCAGCCACGACGACGCCGTCCTTGAGCAGCGCGGCGGAGGCATCATGGTAATAGCAGCTGATGCCGAGGATGTAGACTGGCTTTGCGGTGCTGTCTTTGGCCATTGCCTCACCTAGAACTGGCGGTAATGCTCGTCCACAGCTTTCTTGCCGAGGTTGAGGTCTTTCCAGTAGGACTCCTTTTCTCCCTTCTTCATCCTTGTCTCGAGGAAATGCCTGCCGGCCATCTTGGCGATAAGCGAGGTCATCCCAACGCCGAGGACATACACGGCCGTAAGGAGAATGGTGTTGATGATGAGCGCGATGTTCTGCCCGAACAGGTGCATGCCTTCTCTGCACCCTTTCAGGAACGCCAGTGCCGTGCCCTGACTCATTTGAGTAGCCTCCTGACGGCAATGCCGAGAACGGCGATGGGGGCGGTGAGGGCCATCACCTTGAGGTACGGCCAGCTGTGCTCCCTGAAGAAGGCGAAGATGAGGAAGAGGATGGTGGTGAAGACGAGATAGCTCAGGACATAGCCGGTGGCGGCGCCGATGCGCCTGGCAGATAAGGACTCTTCATGATGCATGCATTCCCGGCATATGGGGGGATTTAAAAAGTTTTACTGCTTCCGGGCATATTCGTTCTCCGAAAGCAGGTTCCCGTCTATCCGGCCACTGTTTTCAGGGCGCCCAGCAGCTCCACGGCCCAAATCTTGATGTAGCCGAGGAATGGGACCTTGAACAAGGCCTTGCCGATGACCTCGTTTTCCGGGATGTTGGTCTCGTCCAGCAGCGCATTCCTGATCTGCTGCTGGTTCGTCCTCCGGTTGTCCCCCTTCGTCTGGTACACTTTTCCGTTGCCGGTAGCGCCCATTTTCACCACGCGATGGATGATGGGATCAGGCCTCCCGCTCTGGAACACGATGATGTCCCCCACCTCCGCATCCTTCGCCCCGCGCAGCACGATGATGTCCCCCTTGTTGAAGCCGTTGCGCAGGATGAACTGGCTGAATTCCTCCTTTGAGATGCCATGGTCCCGGTACCACTGCCCCCCGTTGCTCCACCAGTCATCAAAGGGCTCGTTGTGCTCCATGCTCTCGCTGATGACCGCGACAACCGGATGGCTCGTCCCGAGAGCAAAGCCAAGCCCCGGATAGACCACGAACTTGATGAGCACGAACGCCAGCACGATGTTGACGACCCAGCTCCAGACGCTGTCGTCCTCCCAGATGAACTTCCACACCCTTTTCGCCCTTCTTTTGAAACCCATCCCCTCCACGACCAGCCAAAGGAATAAAAACCTTTTCGTTTAGGGAAGGCAAAACAGTCGCTTATTGGCCATGGCTCACGCAAAGGAAGGCAAGCTCTTCGGCGAGGATACCCTCCACACCATCATATTCGCCCTTACAGGGATCATCCTCATCCCTCTCGACATTTATGCCATCGTCATAGACGTCCATTGGAAACTGGACATCTTCCTGCTCATCCTCGCGCTGGTCTTCGTCTACCTTCTCCGGAAGAAGCTCCACCTCCATCCCCTGCACTACCTGTTCCTTTCGGTGTTCCTGCTCCTCCACGCCGCGGGGACGTTCCACCTCTACGAGAGGCATTTCTTCGGCATGGAGTACGATTTCTACATCCACCTGTACTTCGGGTTCGCCTCGTCCATCATCCTCTACCGCCTCTACCTGTGCAGGAGCCTTCCGCCGCACTATGCCTTCCTCTTTGTCATCACCCTCACACTCGGTCTTTCCGCCTTCCATGAGATTGTCGAGTACACCGGCGCCGTCACGCTCGGCAAGGGGGAAGGCCTGCTGTTCATCGGCGCGGGCGACATCGACGAGTGGGACACCCAGAAGGACATGCTCAACAACGTCATCGGCGCCATGATCGGCAGCATCCTCTACTGGTCCTGGCGAAAGATACAAAAGGGCGCGCTTCCTCATCCCCGTTCATGAGGCCCGAATACTACGAGGGGATCCTGCAATTGCGCAATCCTTCAGACAAGGTGTTGGACTACGTGGAACGCGAGATAGCAAGGGATGGCAAGGTGAGGATAGCGAAGACCACCCGGCTCAAGAACGGCTACGATCTGGAGCTGAGCTCACAGGCATTCCTGCGCGGCCTCGGCAGGAAGCTCCGCGAGAAATTCGGCGGCGAGCTCGTCCTGAGCAGCAAGGCAGCCGGCAGGAACAGGCATGGCAAGGAGCAGTTCCGGGTGAATGTCCTGTTCAGGCAGTATCCGTTCAGGAAGGGCAGCACGGTGACGTATAGGGGCGAACAGTACAAAGTCCTGGAAACAGCGCACAAGGTGCGCATCAAAAGCCTGGAAACAGGAAAGAGCATCACCGTTGATTATGATTCGATAAGCTAGTCATACTTCTACGTCCTTCGCCAGCTCCGCGGAAAAATTCCTGCCAAGCTTCTCCCTCCCCATTACCTGCTTGCGCTCCAGAACCAAATTTCAAAACCCTTTAAAACCCCCCATCCCCACCCCTCCCGTGCTGAGGGGCAAAGTGGTCTCGGGTGTAGGGGAAGGCGGCTTCTTCATGTCGCTGGAGCCGTATGTGAAGGAGATGGAGAAGGAGCTCGGCTACCGACCCTACCCGGGCACGCTCAACGTCGCTGCGAAGAGGATTGAGGCGGAAGCGTTCATAAAAGGCATACGGAAGGTGCGCATCCCGGGCTTCACGAAGGGCATCAAGACCTTCGGCCACGTGGACTGCTACCCCTGCACGTTGAAGGGGATACCAGCGGCCATCATCGTGCCAGAGTTCACGAGGTACGAGCTGAGCACCGTGGAGATCATCGCCAGGGAGCATTTGCGGACAGTGCTCAAGCTCAAGGATGGGGATGAGGTGGCGCTCTCCTGACCGCTGGACGGCTGGCGTATCATCAGGGGCGGGTGGAGGGCATCGGGAGCAGGAGCGGCCAATGGCGGAGGATGCCCCCCAACGAACGGCTTTCAAGCGGACATTCACATTGAACAACAAATGATAAGACAGCGATGAAAAGCCAATAAAAAAGAAATGAGAAACAAAAAAATCAAAGTGGGAGTGGCGGACACCACCTTCGCAACGGTCAACATGGCGAACTATGTCCTGCCCATCCTGGCACAGCACGGCGTCCAGACAGCCAGGTACACCGTCCCCGGCTTCAAGGACTTGCCTGTCGCGTGCCTCAAACTATTCACGGAGGACAAGTGCGACATCGTCTTGGCATTGGGCATGGCAGGTCCCATGCCCATCGACAGGCAATGCAGCCACGAGGCATCAATGGGGCTCCAGCAGGTTCAGTTGATGGCAATGAAGCACATCATCGAGGTCTTCGTCCACATGGGCGAGGCCAGGACCAGAAAAGAGCTGAAACAGATAGCCATAAACAGGGCGACCAAGCACACGCTCAATGCGCTGGCCCTCCTGAAAGGGAAGACCGCGCTGACGCCGAACGCCGGCACGGGCAGGAGGCAGGGCAGGGCAGACGCCGGAGGCATCGCATGAGGCTGGGAATCGTCTGCTCGAGATTCAACGAGGACATCACGGGAAGGATGAAGAAGGCCGCGCTCGCCACCGCGGCGAAGCTGGGCGCGAGGGTGGCCTCCATCGTGGAAGTCCCGGGAGCGTTCGACACCCCCTACGCCGTCCAGCTCATGCTCCGGAAGAAGGGTGTGGACGCGGTGGCCGTCATCGGCGCGGTCGTCAAGGGCGAGACCGACCATGACGTGCTCATCACGACCGTCGCGGCCGAGCGGCTCGCGGTTCTTTCATTGAAATTCGGGAAGCCGGTGGCTCTCGGCATCATCGGCCCCAACGCGACTGAGAGGCAGGCGCAGGCCCGCGCAGAGGAATACGCCGAGCGCGCGGTCAGGACGGCGCTGGCATTGGGCAAAATGAATGTATAGTAACTATTTAATAGTAGTTACTCATAGGAAGAATTTTATACCCTCCCGGATTTTCAGACTCTATGATTGCCTCTTTTGAAACCGGTCTTTGTGAAATTATCGAGAAGAAGCTTCCCGGAAATCCTGTCAGGGCAAAAGATCTTGTTTCCATTACAGCCACTGTTCTGGATCATTTTTTTCAAAGAACGTATGGAAATCCGGATGGTTGCTCTCCAGATACTACCCCTTCCTACTGGCCATTCGTCAGATACCTCGTTTTTGATAGGTTAAGATCCACATTGGGCCATGGCGATTCATTGTTGGCCGGAATAAAATGGAATGACGGATTTCTTCAGGATTTGGTCACTGAAGCAGACCACCTAACAACAATGTTACCCAAAAATTTAACGCACCAGGAATGGCTTTTTATGACCAGCGTCGCATACCACATGCTACTGGAAGATCCTAGACTGATGGAACGAGGATTTGTAAGTGATTACGGAAAATATAAATTAACATCGCAGACACTCAAACTAGGAGCTAATGGCAAAGATGGCTATGAAGCACTGCTTATGACATGGGCGAACCAATATGGGGAGAAACAGAAATTAAACTAAAAAAACTTCTTCAGCGAGACTTCCTTCTTCGCCTTGACGCGCTTCATGCCCTTCTGCTTCATCAGGGAGTCCACGAACGGCTTCCTCGTCTTGCTGTTCAGCACGTTCTTCTGCAGGACGGTGGCCAGCTTCTCGGGATTGCGCAGCGTCGAGTTCCTGATGATCTCGCCCATCTTCTCTTCCCCGGTCTTGCGGAAGGCCTTCACCGCATCCTCGGAGGAAATCATGTGGTTGATGAGCTCTCCCCGCAAGGAGGCGTTCAGCATCTCCGAGGAGAACATCTCCGCCATGGTCTTGGGATCGGACAGCAGCAGGTATTTCATCAGCTGCAGCGTCCGGATGACGTCGTTCTTGTAGTACTGCGTGTCCAGCCCGCGAAGTACAGAGCTCAGCACGCCCTCGAACTCTATCAGCTCGATCTTCTGCTCCTGGAATTTCCTGATCATGTCCTCTTTCCGGGACTTCGGCAGGGAGCCGAGCACCATGGCCTTGCGGAGCTGCTCCAGGGGGATGGGCATGCCCTTCAGCTGGGAATCGATCGCCTGCATCACCACCACATTGCCGAACTTCTCCCTTGCCAGCGCATTGACCGAGATGTCGTTGTTGGCCTCAAGCGCATTGCTGATGCTGCAGCTCACGTCCGCATACACCGCGTCAGAGACCTTCTCCTTGTCGAATTTCAGGGCGATGATGCCCAAGTCCCGGTTGCCCTTGCTCTTGAGATTGGTGATGGTAAAGTAGCCTTGCAGGTTGTACCAGAAATTGACGATCTCCTTTTCGGCTGACATGTCCACTCCCCGGGATGCCAGCCCTCCCGAGATTTATAAATCTTTGCCCTTTGCCCGTCAGGCACCGGAAACCAATAGCTTTATGAACTAGTATTTCCAGGAAAGGGAGAAGAGGCGAAAATGAGAGACCTTGTGCTGTATGCCCACATCATCCTGGGACTGGCCACCATCGCGTTTCCCCTTATCATCCTTCTCAACCTGAAGAGAAAAGAGATGTGGCTCAGGCTGCTCGTCATCGCCGCGCCGGCAGCCGCATGGATACTCCTGATTCCCGCGGGAAAGCTCTACCTGACGTTCTATCCCGCGACGAAGACGCTCATCCTGGCAGGGCAGAGCACGTGGCTGCATGCCGTCCTGATGGAGACCAAGGAGCACTGGGGCCTCCTCCTGCCCATCATCGCCACCACCGCGGCCTGGCTGTTCCTCACCGGAAAGAGGAACGAGAGCAAAAAATGGTGGGCTCTCACCATGATCCTTTCCATCTTCCTAGGAGTGATGGGCAGCACGATTACCGGGGGGGCCTCCTGATGGCGAAGTTCAACGCCGCCATCGGCGCAACGGCAAGCGCGTGGCTCCTGGCCCTGCTTGTCATCGCAGGTGAGCTGTCCGGCCCTCTCAAGGCCCTGCTCAAGGACACCTTTGGCCACCATTGGATCGGCAAGGCCGTCCTCGTGACGGGGGCGCTCCTGCTCTTCGGCTTCGTCTTCAGGGACAGGAAATCAATCGGAACATGGAAGGATGAGAAGGCCGCGTGGGTCAGCGTCCTGCTCAGCTTGGCGGCCATATTCTTGTTCTTCATCATCCACTACCTCATCAAGTAAAATGGATGCCAAAAAAATAGCAGGGCTGGCGATAATCGTCATCTTCCTGGGTGTCGTCGCCTACTTCTTCCTCTCTCCCGGCACCCCAGAGGACCAGATTCCGCCGTACGTCACCGGGGAGAAGCGCGAAATCTATGAATGGGCCAAGACGCCGGAGGGCGCCGCCATTCTTGAGCAGATTCCCTGCTACTGCGGCTGCAAATTTGACGGGCACAAGCACACGCGGCACTGCTTCTGGAGGGATGACGGGACCTTCGACAAGCACGGCGTCACCTGCTCGGTCTGCCTTGACATCGGCGTCAAGGCGAAGCAGCGCACTGGGGAAGGGGCCGATGTCTGCACCATCAGGAAGGAGATAGACGCCTTCTACGAGCCCAACAAGCACCTGGCGACCGACACCCCCATGCCGGAGGGCTGCCAATAGCCATGATTGGGGATCAGCTGACATTAGGGATAGTCATCTCCGCGGCATTGGCGGACAGCATCAATCCCTGCGTGTTCGGTGTCCTCATCTTCCTGCTCGCGTACATGACGCGGGTGTTCAGGAGCCCGGCAAGGATGCTCATCGCGGGGCTGATTTACATCACGTTCGTCTACCTGACCTACTTCCTCCTAGGCATAGGCATACTCACCCTTGCCTATACTGCGGGATTCGCCAAGCCGTTCTACTGGTTTGCGGCCATCGTCGCCATTGCCGCAGGCATGCTTGAGATCAAGGATTATTTCTGGTACGGAAAAGGCTTCACCCTGCAGCTGTTTCCCGGGGCCGCGCAGAGGATCAAGAAATATTCCGCATCAATGGGAAAGCTCGAGACTAATCATCCTGCCCTCAGCCTGCTGATCGCCGCGTTCCTCGGCATCCTCGTGGTGTTTGTCGAGCTGCCCTGCACCGGGGCGCCCTATCTCGCGATACTCGGCATGCTCTCGACCGGCAATTATGCTTCGGGAATTCCGCTCCTCCTGCTGTACAATCTCATCTTCATCCTGCCGCTCTTCGTCCTGCTGGAGCTGGTCTATGTGGGCCACGCGTCAAGGAAGCTCGAGAAATGGAGGCAGGAGCACAAGGGAGTCATGAGGCTCGTCATCGGCCTGGTGCTGCTGACGCTGGGCGCGTACATGATATGGGCCGTCACCTAAGGTGGGCACGGCCGTGAAGGATGTTCTTTGATTGCCTTTGATTGCGCTTCTCCAATCATCTATGGGGGGATTCGTCCATGTCGAATGCCTTGGGATTGGGCATCTTGAGGTCGATGAACTCGATGAGGAAATAGAACACCGGGAAAAAGAACGCGATGGAGAGGAAGTATCTCATGCTCAGCGGCACGATGCCGTAGATGATGGGCGTGAATACGACCATGGCATAGGTGATTTCCCTGATGCGCCCCACGTAGCGGACGATGTGCCTCCCCCTCACCCCTTGGACGAGGATGAATGCCCCGTACGCGAACACCCCCAGGCAGATCAGGAACTTGAACACCAGCAGCGGGCTCCACGCCATCTTCCCTTCCAAGATGCCGTTGACCAGCAGCCGCATCCAGTCCAGCCCGACCCAGAACGGGACGACCCCATTGGAGATGGCATTGCCGAAGCTCGTCCCTTTCTTCTCCTGGAAGAACTCCCCGAAGAACCACGCCAGCCAGATGGGGATGATGATCCACATCACCTGGAAATTCCAGATGGGCGAGGCAAAGAGATACAGCCACCCCACAAAAAGGCCCCAGAACCAGGAGAGCATAGGCAGGATGATATCGAGCATGGGCATCCCTGCCAGCTCACCCTTTTAAATCCTTCCACACGTTGAGGCCGATGCGCTCGTCCTTCGCCCGCTCGAGTTTCCTCTTCACCTGCACGAGGTAGACCTCGCAGACGGCATGCACCCGCGCTTCCTTGAGGTGCCCTCCTGCCAGGGTGAAGTCCTTTTTCCCCAGCGTGATGTGGCAGTGCAGGTACGGCTCGCCGTCCATGGTCGCGACATTGCCCGTCATGTTCGCGATCTCCATGGGCTCGGAAAGGGTCGTGGACGAGTATTCCTTGTTGTCCACGATGTAATGCGCGATCTCCGCCTCGTCCACCGCGCCGATGCCCGTCAGGAAGCCCGCGGTGATCTTGTGCTCCCTGCAGTACTCCGTCAGCTTCTCGATGACCTTCTCCCCCCGCTCGATGAGGATGATGTGGGTATGGCCTTTCTTCGCTGATTTCATGGGGTAGGAAGAAACGAAGAGTTATTTAAATCTGATGCTTCTTCACGCCGTCATGATGGAGATTGACGGCAGTTATGGGGAAGGGGGCGGGCAGATCATACGCACGGCATTGGCGTTCTCCATGCTCACCCGGCAGCCGTTCCATGCCATCGGCATCAGGAAAGGCCGCACAGAGCCGGGACTGAAGCCGCAGCATTTGCACTGCATCAAGGCGTTGCAGAAGCTCTCCCAAAGCCGTGCGGAAGGCGCGGAACTCGGCTCGACAGAATTGGCGTTCCATCCCGCTCCCCTCAAGGCGCAGAGCATCACCGTCAACATCGGCACGGCAGGCTCCACAACGCTGCTCCTGCAGGCCATCCTCCTGCCCTGCCTCTTCGCGGAAAAGCCCATCACCCTCACCCTGAGAGGGGGCACCGACGTCAAATGGGCGACGCCGATTGACCATTTCGCCCGGGTCCTCGTCCCCCGGCTCCAGCGATTCGCCGGCATCGCTGTTGACTGCAAGAGGAGAGGATATTTTCCCCGGGGCAATGGATTGGTTGAGATAGCCATCGCTCCCAAAATCCACCACGACGGCAATTTTTTATCATTGTTGAAAATAATCAAGGACAATGCCGACCCTTATGCATTGGGAGAGCAGGGAAAGCTCGTCAGGATAGAGGGCATCTCCCACGCCTCCGCCGGCCTGAAGGAAGCCACTGTCGCGGAGCGGCAGGCGCACGCGGCAAAAGCCCAGCTCCTCAAGCACTATCCCGACACCACCATCTCCATAGGAAAGGACTATCAGGAAACGGATTCCGCCGGCTCCGGCATCACGCTCTGGGCAACGTTCGACAATGGCGCCATCCTCGGCGCGGACGTCCTGGGGGAGAGGGGCCTGCAATCAGAGGAAGTGGGCAAGAGGGCCGCATCAGGGCTCATTGGGAAGATACGGAGCAGGGCAGCCGTCGACAGCCACACCGCGGACCAGCTCATCCCGTTCCTGGCGCTGGCAGGAGGCACCATGAAAACATCCGCTATAACCCCCCATGCGGAGACCAACATCTATGCCGTTGAGAGATTCATGGGTAAGGTGATCTCAGTAGAAAAGGGAACATCCACTCTTTCTGCCAACGGCGCATAAATCATGCCCATCCCCAAAGGATGCGCCCGCTGCGGGGCGCCAAGATAGTGCGAGCGCAGCGAGCGTGAGGACGCCTTCGTCAGGCACGCCAAACACAAAAATCCGTCATGAAAAGCTTTATAAACGAACATCCTCTCCCCAAACCATGGAAAAAATACTCGATTCCGCGTCGCGGAAGCGCATCACGAACACCGTGGGAACAGCGCGCTTCAAGTGCCCTGCCTGCGGCAAGCACGAGATCGTGAGGACGCGGCACATGCGCCAGATCGCGGCGAAGTACGCGTGCCCGGGATGCGGCTTCGAAGGTCCGAATTAAGATGGCTTCTGTCGTTGTTACCCTGCGCATCATGCCGGTGAGCCCCGAAGTCGACCTTCCTGCCATAGAAAAAGACGCGAAACAGCGCATCTCAACATTTACCGGCAAGCATGAGTTCAGGACCGAGACCAGGCCCATCGCTTTTGGGCTGAAGGCATTGGACATCACCTTCGTCACCCCCGAAGAGAAGGGCTCGACAGAACCCCTCGAGAAGGAGATTGCCAAAATCCGTGGCGTGAATTCCGTGGAGGTCACGGACGTTCGAAGGGCAGTCGGATAAGTTTTGACTTCTGCATCAGACTATGGAGGAATTTGGCTATGCGTCCAACGCCCTGCCCCGATACCCTCACTGCATCAGCGCCAGCAGCTTCTCTTGTGGCATCGTCGTGCGGATGCCCTCTCCCTTGAAGTGCGTGCCGCTGGCCCGATAGCCCGCTTTCCGGATGGCGGAGATGAGCTGTTCCCTCGAAGGGATGTTCCTGCCCCTCCCCCTTCCAAGTTCGTGGATGTCATGGAATCCCGCAGCCGGAACATCCGCCTCTTCCCTGATAAGATCCAATAGCCGGATCATCTCCTTGCCCGCTTTCACCTCTTTCCTGGCAAGAGCATCCATCTTTTTAGCCAATGCAGGTTCCCATAATGGGCCGAGCCACAGCGGCCCCGCGCCATCCAGCATGCCGTGCCGCTCCATCATCTCATCAACAGCGGCATTGCCGCGCCCGCAGGCGAAGAACGCCCGGAAATAATGCTCGCGCGCGTAGCAGAACACCGGCACAAGGGATTTCTCATACTGCGCCCCGATGAGCTGCACCCGCCGTATCAGGATGCGCAGCCCCAGCTCGTGCATCATGCCGCACTTCTTCGGCGCTGCCCAGTATCGCCGCCTGCAGGTCTTGGGATAGGTGCCGCACAATGGCGCAGTATCCGTCGCGGTCACCGCGAGGATTCCTCCTCCGGAGATGCGCCTGCACGCCGCGTCGAGGAACGGCACCGGAGAGCCGAACGGGTCAACGTCGATGTAGTCGAAGCCCGAGGATTCCAGCAACACCAGGTTCGCGTCTTTGTTCATGACCGTGATTTTTTTGTTGCCGCCCAGTCCGTTGAGAATAAGGTTCTTTTTGATGAGCCTGGCCGCGTCCTTGCTGCCGTCATTGATGGCCATGCTCTCAATGGCGCCTTTCCCCAGCTCCCTGAGGAGCCTGATGCCCCTCACCCCGCTCCCCGCCAGGATGTCCGCAACGCGCATCCTTTTCTTCCCCAGCGCGCGGAGGAGCAGCACCGAGATGTCCCTGTTCAGCGCCATCGCGGGATTGTAGAAGACAGGCAGCTCTTTCGATATCTTCGGGGAGAGGAACTCCTCCACCTTCGCCCTGCCCTCCGTAATCACGGTTCTCATGGGATTGCAGGATATGCCTTTCTTAAAATGGTTTCCCCATTCTTTCCCTTAGCATGTTCCCGCCTGCTGCCCCTCTTTTGGCAGCTTTTCCCACCGCAAAGGAAAAAATAACGCCGGAAAGGTATTTATAACACCTTCACCATGGACAATGCATGAACACCCTTCCCGCGGCAGGGCTGCTCCTGGGCATCGCCCTCTTCGCCTTCTTCGGCGCCACGAACATACCAGTTCCGTTCGACCGCGACAGCCTGTTCGTGCACGTCAACATCCTCAACCAGCAGGACCGCGACATCGACGACGCCTCTCTCACCGGCTACATCTATGCCAACAGCGGCGCCTCCCGGCCGATAGGGATGGACATCGACGCCAGGACCACCTCCCCTGGGCTGCTCCAGTTCGTGATTCCCGCCGCCCCCCAGCAGCAGCCCGGCTACGAGCCTGTGCGCGTCGTCCTCCGCAACGATGATGTTATGGCAGTCAAGCATGTCTGGGTATGGATGGGATGATTGACGCGATTTTTCCCCTAACTTCCCGTCCACCATCGCCCGCTTCGCGGGGAAAGTTACGCGCGCCCTCCAGTGCTGAAACGGGCGCGCATTGATAGTCGGCGCCCAGTGTGGCGCCGCAAAGAAGCGCCGCGCGTTGTAGCGTTGTAGCGTTGTAGCGTTGGGCGCGGCGCCTTGCATCCTCCGCCCGAAGGGCGGCTATGAGTATTGTAATCCTCCAAATGTTTAAAAACGCCTTCCTGTTTTCCCCCATTATGCTCCGACAGC
>Ga0209542_10003372_pt1 | contig 34207 bp, 46 predicted proteins | sample RifCSPhighO2_01_FD_184028 | JGI IMG/M metagenome (GOLD analysis project Ga0209542, IMG submission 184028) | Soil microbial communities from Rifle, Colorado - Rifle CSP2_plank highO2_0.1 (SPAdes) (version 2) | ecosystem: Environmental > Terrestrial > Deep subsurface > Rock core/Sediment ...
TGTAGTGGTATAGGTTATATTCTAACAAAAAAATTGGTATAATAAAAAATGCTGAAGAAAATAAAAATCATAACAAAATCCGGAAAAACAAAAGAAGGCATATTGCTTGAAAGAAAAAATAATGGTTATATCCTATTAGTGAATAATAAAGATATAGATTTTATTGATGAGTCTGATGAGATAGAAATCAATAAAGAAATACATACTAAAGAGTATTGCGGATATTTTGAAAGCCATCTTATAGTTAAAAGGCCTGTAATAGAATTATGCGATTGTACTAAAGAAGAGGAAAGACATGCTCTAGACAGATATGAAAGATATAAAAATTTTGGCTTAGGCATTTATTTTGATAAAGAAAATGTATTTAAAAATAAAAAATAAGAGATAAATAAAAATGTGCCCCCCAAATCGAATAGTCTTGAATGTTGCATCAGAGATAGTTGAAGGATTGAAGCAACAAGATAATAAGAAGATTGAAGAGATTCTTGCCAAATATTCAAAAAAATATATCCTTTATTTTAAGACTATTCATCCAGAGCAATTTTCTGACAAGAATTTTATTGAAACAATACCTCAAAAAGCGCCAAAAGATAGCAAATTTCTTGGTGTTGTTGTATTTGTTCCAGAATTCCCATTAAAAACTATTGAGCAGGTACGTGTTTATAAGTCAACTTTGATTGGGGCAACACAAATATGGTTACGTTGGAAAACCATTGAATTAAATAATGATATTTGTGCCAATTCGGAAATTTATATGAAAAAATATGGATTGAATGATGAAAATACTTATTATTTTTGCATGTTCCTTAAAAAGGGAGCGAAGATGGATTTAAGCTCTTGGGAAAAGAAAAATTTTACTGATGTAAAACATGTTGAAAAGAAAAATTTAAAGATAAAAAGAGAAAAATGAAACCAGAAACAAGAATTAAACTGCTTCTTAACCAAATTAAAAGAAAATATAATATTCATAATAATTTTAGAATAAAAATTAATAATAAAAAGCCTAAATCTAAACTTTCTCCATTTATGGAAATTGAATTTTACAAAACCAAAGATCCAATAATAAATGTTTATATAAACAGGTTATCTTATAGATTTGAAAAAATAAGTAATAGTCTTATAAAAAACACATTAGCACATGAATTAATTCATTTTATAGTTGATAAGAATATAAAAGAAAAAGACCATAAAAAACTTAAAGAAGCCTTAAAATTAATTGAAAGATTAATAGATGAGAGATAAAACATGAAATGGAATAGAATTGTAATATTAGCATGTTCAAAAAGCAAAATCTGGGATAAAGAGAATATAGAAAAAATAAGTTTAATCCTAAAAAGACTATAAAACAAAAAGCATATATAATTTTACTATATATAGATATTAATGAACCAAAAAGAGATCCAAGAAACTACAACAAAAATATTCTCAGTTTATGAACTAACATTGTATATAAAAAATAAACTTGAGACAGATAATAAACTTAATAATATCCTAGTAAGAGGAGAGGTTTCTAATTTAGTACATTCTAGTTCTGGTCATATCTACTTTTCATTAAAAGATGAAAAAAGCCAGATAAGATGCATTCTGTTTAGAAATTCAAATAATTTAAAATTCAAATTAGAGCACGGTTTAAAGATAATTGTAAAAGGAAAAATTAATCTTTATGAAATAAAGGGAGAATACAGCTTAATAATAGATGAAATACAGCCAGATGGTTTAGGAGCATTACACTTAGCATTTTTACAATTAAAGAGAAAATTAGAAGAAGAAGGCTTATTTAAAAAAGAATATAAAAAACCAATACCTAAATTTCCAAGAAATATAGCAATAATAACTTCAGAAACAGGATCAGTAATAAAGGACGTTATAAATATAACAAAAAGAAGATATCCTTTAGTAAGTCTAAAAATAATTCCGACTTTAGTACAGGGAGAAGAAGCAGCTCGATCTATTGTAAATTCTATTGTAAGAGCTAATACACTAGAAATTGACTTAATAATACTAGCAAGAGGTGGCGGTTCTCTAGAAGATTTATGGCCATTTAACGAGGAAATTGTGGCAAGAGCTATATTTAACAGTAAAATTCCGATAGTATCGGCAATAGGCCATGAAACTGATTTTACAATTTCGGATTTTACAGCAGATTTAAGGGCACCGACACCATCCTCAGCAATAGAAATATTATTGCCGGATGTAGAAGAAATCAAGAAATTCATTAATATGTTAAATAAAAGAAGTATTAATTCAATAATTAATATTTTGAATATACAAAAAACAGAACTAAATCAGATAAAGAACAGGCAAATATTTAAAAGGCCCTTTGATAAAATATATAGTAATAAACAGGAGTTGGATCATTTAACATTTAAATTACAATCTTTAATGAAAGAAAAACTAACATTAACAAAAAAACAACTAGAAATTCTAGATTCTAAGCTAAAATCAATAAATCCAAAAGCAATATTAAAAATGGGGTATAGTATTATAGTAAAGGATAATAAAACAATTAAAGATTCAAAAGAAGTAGATGTTGATAATGATATTAATATAGTTCTATATAAAGGAAAATTAGACGCTAAAATAACCGGAAAGGAGGAAGAAGATGGGTGAAATTCCATTTGAAAGCAAAATTGAAAAATTAAAAGCAATAGTAGAAGAACTTGAATCTGGGAAATTGACATTAAAGGATTCATTGCAAAAATTTGAGGAAAGTGTTGATATTGTAAACAAATGCAATAAAGAAATTGAACAGGCTGAGTTAAAAATTGAAGTTATAATGAAGAAGGATGATAAAATAAAAGCAAAGTAATAAGAATAAACAGATAAAGTAAAAATCCTTAAATACCTTCTCATTCTAATTAAAATAATGTTACTAACAGACTCATTGATAAGAATTTTATCTTTTCTATATCAGCAAAAAGATAATCAGATATATGCATCTATTATAGCTAAACATACAGATAAGACATCAAGTTATGTAATAAAGATTATTAATGATTTGCATAGTAATAATTTAATAAAAAGAGGAAAAAATGGTAGAATTGTATATTTAAAATTACAGAAAAAGGCTTAAAGATAGCTGAACATGTGATAATTTGGTTAATAATTTAAAATAACCCCTTAATTTCTACAATCAATCCATTAACAAAAGTAGCTAATTTCTTGTTAAACTCATAAAAATCTTTATCAGGTTCAATTAACAATAATTTTTCCACTTCTTTTATTTCATAATTTTTCAGTAATTCCTCTTTCTCTAATAAATTTCTCTTATATTTATAGTATCTTAACATAAATACTGTTTTATCAAGAATATCTTTTTTAAATATCTTAAAATCTTTTTCTAAATACTTCAAAATAAAATAAATATCTATAAAGTCTCTAGCCTTAACACCCTTTCTAGTTAATAAAGCCCTAAACTTTTCTAATAAGATTTCTTTTAAATCATAACATACTATATTGATTTCCTTAGTAGCAACATCAACATATTCAGGAAACAGAAATTTTGTTTCTTCTATATTTATATTCTTGCTAATACTGTTTGCTTTTTTTCTTTTAAACTTATACTTAAATAGATCCACAAAATTAATCTGTATTTTAATAAATTGTTCTTCATTTAATATTTGAGATTTATACCATAATTTCAAAGTTAAAAACTTATTATTCCCGCCTAATTCAATATATTTTCTATTACCTTTAGAACTCTTAAAATCTAGATATATCTTCTTGCTTATTTCTTCAATTATATTTAAGAAAATATTAATTTCTTTAGATAATAACTTTCTAATCTGATTTTCACTTTTATTTTTAAACAAATTCTGTTTTATAAAAGAAAAATCTAAATCTTCTGAAAATCTAAAGTAACCAAGATAACACTTAATCAAGCAAGTTCCACCCTTAAATACAAAATTCTCCCTGAAATACTTTTCTTTCTGCAATTCCAATAATAATTCCTGTAATAAAAAATCTTTCTCTATAAGTTCTCTTTTCTCTATTTTAGTTTTACTTCCTATATAATCTACAAATTCTTTTGTTATCATATTATACCTTTTAATAATTTAGTAACAGTTTTTGGATAATATTTTAGATATATTTTTAATTTTCTTTTTGAACTTAATTTTAACAAATCTACAATATTGTTTTTAATTTCATTATCACTTAAACTATTATATTTTCCAATGTAAATAAAATCCAAAATTGTTTTCTCAATATTAGAATAATTCAGACTATTTTTTATAATGCCAAACCTAAATAATCTTGCATTTACTTTAATAAATTTTATTTTATGATTCATAATAGTTACTGGTTTTGGTCTAAATAAGCTATCTGTAAAAACATAATCTAAGGTAAAGTATTCATGTGTTACCTTATTCAATTTTAAAGCTGTTTCTAAACCAAAATACCAATTCTCTATCTTTTTAATTTCTAATGCCTTTTTTACTGCATCTAAATAATTAATATTGATTTTCTTAAATTTTCTTTCTTCTAATGATTTTACATAAAAAATACCCTTTAATATTCTTACTATATAATTATGCCTTAACAAGTACTTTACTGTTGTTAAGTAAGATGTCTTTATGTCTTTACAGTATTCTTTTAAAGTTTCTGAGCTAATATAATCATTCTTTTCTAATGCTAATTTTCTAATTAAGATACTTAATTTCATTTTATATATTATAGTGTTATAATATGTATCTTTAGTATATAAATCTTTCTATTTATATTAACAGACAAAGGCTTAAAAGTAGCTGAACATTGTAATAATCTAGTTAATAATCTGAAATAATATCAGTATATTTTCTTCTTAAAATCAAGCTTCATACAATATCAACTCTTTTGGCAATTAACCTAGCTTTGTCTTTTCCAACTACCTCTATCAATTTTAAAAAATTGAAATAATTTATCTTTTAGAAGGCAATATCTCACATTTTAAATCTGTTTCTTGTAATTTTGGAGTGTTTAACCTTTCTGCATTTAGAGTAAACTGCTGTATTTTATTTCTTATAACAGATTGAAAATAAAATGATATTAAAATTATATTTTTCCTCTTTTATCTTTTTATTATTTTTTAAAGTATCCTTAGCCTTCAGATAATCAGCTTCTCTATTATGAATATCAATTTTATCCATTATTAATTAATAGAGGAACAACCATTTAAATCTTTCCAAACGTTGAACATTTTAGTGCTACGCCCTGACCGGGATTTGAACCCGGGTTGCAGCCGTTCTGTATATCTTTATTAAATCTCTCAGATTTGTTTGACAGGGCTGCGTGCTAGGCCACTACACTATCAGGGCTTAACCAATATTCTTAATCTTTTAATATTCTTTAAATATTTAACTATCTGAAGCATTAGTCTAATTCTTTAAGGTTTCGAAGATAAATAAGATTCCATTTCAACTTTTTCTATCCAGTTTATTGAAATACATAGTGCTTGTTTTATAAATTCACTTTGTTATCTATTGACTACAATCCGAAAATTTTTAAGAAAGAATCAATCATTGAATCTTCTTTATATTTTTTTCCAGTAACATAAGCTGCCAGTTTCCTGTATCCTGTTGAAACTTTAGAATATGGATAAAGCTCTGAAACAAGCTCTTTTTGGAATACAGCATTATTTATCTTCTCATCATAAGGGATAATCGAGATAACTGGCTTGTTTAGTATTTTTTCAATACTTCTTATTGACATTGAATTTTTTCTATCTTTTACCAGAACAATGCCTGAAACACTCTTTTTCATTGATTCTGCAAGCTTTATTGTTTTCAAGGCATCCACAACTGCCGGCAGTTCCGGATTAGTCAATATCAAAACCTCGTCTGCAACACCCATTGCTGTAACAGCTTCTTTTCCAAGGCCCGCAGCACCATCTATCAGTATTATCTCTGTTGTATTGTCAAGCCTTTTTACATGGAACTTAAAAGAGTTCAGCTTTACTTTTTCCAATGACTCAAGTCTTATGTTTCCAGGAACAATCTTCATTCCAGTCTTATGTAGATAAACAGCATTTTCTATTTTCTCTTTTCCAGACATCGCATCATGCAGAGTAACTGGAATCTTTCCAACACCAAGATATAAGCCAACGTTCGGCGTAGTCAGATTTCCGTCTATTAGAGTAACATCATGACCGTATTTTGATAGAGAATAAGCTAATCCTATAGATGTCGTTGTCTTGCCAATACCACCTTTTCCACCAATAAGCAATATTTTTCTTGCCATGTCTTTTATTTATTATTTTAAGAACTTTTTAAATTTATCTGAAAACACATATTAATAGTACAGCAAAAGGATTCTTTATAAGAGCTATTAAGCTAATTAAAGTATTTTTATTCCCATTCTATTGTTGCTGGAGGTTTCTGGCTTTGGTCGTAAAGCACTCTATTTATGCCCTTTACTTCATTAGTGATTCTATTTGATATGGCATTTATGTCCTCTTTTTCAAAATAATAACAATCTGATGTCATAAAATCATTTGTAACAACCGCTCTTAATATAATCATGCCTTCATATCTGCCTTCATCTCCCATTACACCAACTGAATGTGAGTTTAATAACCCAGCAAATGCCTGGCTTATCTTATCGTAAAGGTCTCTTTTTTTCAGTTCTTGAATAAATATAGCATCTGCTTTCCTGACTAGTTCTAATTTTTCTGGTGTAACATCACTGCTGACAATACGAATAGCCAATCCCGGACCAGGAAAAGGATGTCTATATACAATTTCCTTCGGCATGCCTAATTTGCATTCAGCTATTTCTCTTACTTCATCTTTGAACATATTCCTGAATGGTTCAATAACCTCTAAGTTCATATCCCTAGGTAATCCACCTACATTATGATGCCTCTTTATCTTTGAAGAGACACCATAGACAGGTACACTTTCTATTACATCAGGATATAATGTGCCTTGGACTAAATAAGTTGCATCCTTAATTTTTTGTGCTTCTTCTCCAAACACAGCAACAAATTCATTCCCTATGATTTTTCTCTTTTCATCAGGATTAACAACGCCTTTTAGTCTAGAAAGAAATCTCTCGCTTGCATTAACATATTTAACATTCAATTGGAAAGAATCAAGGCTGTTTTTTACTTCTTCAGCTTCATTTAATCTTAATAAGCCATTATCAACAAAAATAGGGTGATATTTGTCTCCAATTATATTTTTTATTAAAACAGAAACTGTTGAAGAATCAACACCTCCACTTATGCCACCAACACCTACTTTGTTATGTATTCTTTCTTTAGTTTCTTCTACAATTTTATCATAATTTTTTTCAGGATCCCAATTTCTTACTGCCGTGCAAATATCTAAGAAATTATTCAGTATTTTCCTCCCATAGTTTGTATGGTCCACTTCTGGATGAAATTGTACTGCATAGATATTCATTTTCTGCATAGCTGCTATATGGCCATTTTGAGAGCGGGCAACAGCTTCAAATCCTTTTGGTAGTTCTTCTACAATATCACCATGGCTCATCCATACCTGAAATGTTTTATCTGGGATGTCTTTAAAAAGAGGACTTTGCTTTTTTATAGTAATATTTGTTCCTCCATATTCTCTGTTGTCTGTGGGGATTACTTTCCCGCCAAGAATATGGGCAATTGATTGTTGTCCATAACAAATCCCTAAAATAGGCTTACCAGAAAACAATATTTCTTTTGTATAAAGAGGAGAATTATTATCATACACGCTAAATTGTCCGCCAGATATTATAATCCCTTCTAAATCATTATCCACAATACTTTCCAAAGAAGAATTAAAGGGCATTATTTCACTGAACACACCAAGCTCTCTAACTCTACGGGCAATATTTTGTGTGTACTGGCTTCCGCAATCAATTATCCGTATCATCTAAAAACCTGTAAATAATAACTAATTAAAAATGTTTCTATGAATTGACTGATAAATTTAAGCTGTGATATATGAATAAGGAAGTGTTAACCTAAGTAATGCTGATTAATTTTTAGAGTTATTTTAGGTTGATATGACCTTCTTTCTCGGGAAGAACTTCATTTTAATATCTTTTGAAAAGAGGGTTTATTTATAATTTGAAAAGAGGCTTTATTTATAAAACATTAATTAACTTAACAGAACCTTTTTTAGAAAGTTTTATTAATCTCGAAGAAATAGCTCACACTAGATCTAACTATTCTAGTGCGAAAACATTCTTCGCACTATTTTTCTTTATTTTATTAGTAGAAACAGCTTGTGCTTACGCCACTAGTCCGAGACTAGTGGTAATTCAGATATATAAACAAACACTTACGTCTTGAATTTTTCCTGGATATACTCCAGGAAAGACTTTGTTTTTAAAAAATATTCCTGCAGTGTTTCAGTATCAACCTGAATAACCTCATCACCGCATTCAACAATCAAAGCCACATTTTTCCTGAATTCTTCTCTTTTATAGAATTCAGCCTTGTCAATCTTTTTTAGCAGGAAATAAAAATCAAGAAAATACTTCATTTCAGGCTTTTTATACAATTTCATTAATAGCTCAGCCCTTGATATCGGAGTCAATGGTATTATCTTCGTCTTCTTTTTGGTCTTTAAGATCTCCAGAGAGTATATGACAGCATTGTCAAATGCATTTACCAGTCTATGGATTGTATTCTTTATCACATCTCCTGTTCTTGTATATTTTAACGTGACATACAGCAGATGATCTGCTCTTTTCAGTTCTTCCTTGGCTTCATTTAGCATTTTGTATTATTAGATTAATCTTCCTCACAAAATCTTTTGATATGAACAGATAATTTCTCAAGGTATTTATAGAAATGCTTTTTACCTCAATATTGTTGTAAATTATGTATTTGTCATTCCTGCAAAATTCCATTATGCTATTTTTTCTTTCTTTCATTAAGTTATGCAAATCCTTTATTATTTCTATTTGTCTCGCATTAAAATTATACCTATACATGCAATGTTCCTGAAATGTCCTTATCTTGTCTAAGGTATCCAGGGGCATTTCATGCAGTCTTTTATAGTATATCTCAAACTGTAAAAGCGCAGTTAAGTGGTATATCATAGAATTATATAAATTTTCCGTTATTGCAATTATCAGCTTGTTATCCTTCAAAAAAGGATAGGTAACATAAGCTAAGTGATCCGCTGCTCTAAAGAGCCTGTTTCCCTTGGTTAATTGCTCATTATAGTTAATATCCATCAATTATAGGAAGTAGGATAAATATTTATAGTTTATTGATTTTGATATTAGGCTATTGTAATTATTGCTTATTGTACTTACATCTTACTCATTTTTTAAAGCAATGATAGATGCTGCAATATCTCCATTATTCTCTTTCAAAGTCTTTATTGCCTCTTCTCTTGTGCAGCCGGATTCTTTCTGAATCAGGGAAACATCCCCTTCATCCAATAATTCCTTCTCCTCAATCTTTCCTGTTATCTGGAAAGTCTCCTGTCCCATCATATTGACTTTTAGAACCTCAGGATTTTTTATTATCAGTTCCTTGTCGTCTAATCTTATTATAACTACTCTTGCATCAATGTGCTGCTGCTTCATGCCCAGCTGCTTCATCATCTTCTCCATTTGTTTTGGGTTAATTCCGGGTATCACATCAATCCATATAACTAAAGATTATAAAAAGGTTTTGTTAATCCGTTTTTAGAATTTATTTTAAGATTCCAGTTGAATATTATAAAAAATCATAGAAAAGAATATAAATAAAAACATAAATTAAATATTATAATGGATCAAAAAAAGTTTCTGTTCGTCTCTAATGATGCACTTATAGGTGATACTGCCTGGAAAGTCATACAAGAAGGACATTATGTAAGATATTTTATTAAGAATCCAGAAGAAAAAGATGTAGCTGACGGATTTGTCCCAAAATCAGATGATTGGGAAAAAGATGTTGAATGGGCAGATATTATAATTTTTGATGATGTTGTCTTTGGTAATAAGGCCAAGAAGTTAAGAGACCAGGGAAAACTTGTTGTGGGTGGTTCACCATACACTGATAAACTAGAAGACGACAGGTCCTTTGGGCAAGATGAACTAAAAAAAGCAGGTGTGAATACACTCCCATACAATAATTTCACCTCTTTTGATGATGCCATTGAATTTGTAACCAGGAATCCTGGAAGATATGTCATAAAGCCAAGCGGGCAAATACAGACCAATAAAGGATTGTTATTTGTCGGAGAAGAAGAAGATGGAAAAGATGTTATCAAAGTTCTTGATGACTATAAAAGGGCATGGTCAAAAAAAATGCATTCTTTTCAGCTGCAAAAAAGAATTAATGGGGTAGAAGCTGCGGTTGGTGCTTTTTTTAACGGAAAAGAGTTTGTTTATCCAATAAATATTAATTTTGAGCACAAAAAATTATTTCCAGGCAATATAGGGCCAAGCACTGGAGAAATGGGTTGTTATGACGAAAATACAGAAGTTTTGACTGAAAAAGGATGGAAATATTTCAAGGGTCTAGACCATAATGATAAAATCTGTACGCTAAACCCTGATAATGATAACATTGAGTTTAATAAACCTGAATTAATCGTTGCATTTAGCCACCATAAGGAATTGATAAAAATAAAGAATGAAGATTTAGATATTGCTGTTACACCTGACCATAACATGTTTGTTTCTTCAAATTTTGATGCAAAGGAGAAAAACAATAGTTTTGAGTTTGTAAAAGCAAGAGATTTGCAGCATCAAAGTTTGATTAAGAGAACAGGAATTTGGCGCAGCAACACAATCAAGAGTTTTTTGCTGAAGCCGGTTCTTTCAGGTAGTTATCAAAATGACTACCAAAAAAACCAGTTATTGATCTCTGATTCTTATGAAATCAAAGTTGATATGGATGATTGGCTGCCTTTTTTTGGGATGTGGCTTTCTAATGGTCATGTATCAGGCAGCAAAATATGTATTGATAAAATAGATATTACCGATACAGGCATTTACCGGATAAACGGAGAAAAACAGATAGAAAAGCAAATGATGTTAAAGCATATTCTTGATAAGATCCCATTTAATTTCAGAGAAAATAACTCTGAATATTACACATATAACAAACAACTAGCCTCTTATCTTGATGAATTTAAAGAAGAAAGTAAAAAATATATTCCAGGCATAATAAAAGACCTCGCGCCTACGCAGATAAATCTGTTTCTTGATTGGTATTGCCTATGCAACGGAAAAATAATTGGAGAAGATTACAGGGTATTTTATACATATTCTAAAGAATTAGCCAATGACATCCAGGAATTGGCCTTGAAGACAGGAAGAGTTGCTGTCATAAAAAAGGTAACAGGAAAAAAAGCTTTCCTCGAGAATAATCTTGCCCATAGGCCAAAGCTACAATATGAGATACATGAGAGAACCAAGAATTTAGATGTTATAGCAGATGGAAAAGAAATAAAAAAAATCAGATATAATAAGAAGGTTTATTGTGCAACTGTGAAAAATCACATAATGTATGTAAGAAGAAATGGTAAGCCATACTGGTGTGGCAATACATCAATGTTCTGGAGCGGACCTAACAAGCTTTTTAATAACACACTGAAAAAGATTGAACCGAAGCTTGCTGAAGAGGGCTATATAGGATATATCGACATAAACTGCATGGTAAACAGCAACGGAATTTATCCCTTAGAATTCACTTCCAGGTTTGGGTATCCTACTATAAGCATACAACAGGAAGGAATGATAAGTCATATCAGTGAATTTTTATATGAATTAGCACAAGGAAAAAAACCAAAGCTAAATGTAAGAAACGGATTCCAGGTTGGTGTCGCTATTGTGGTTCCGCCTTTTCCTTTTAAAGATATAGAAACACTCACTGCCAAGTCCAAAGAGTCTGTCATATTATTTAAGAAACCGAATCTTGAAGGAGTGCACATTGAAGATATAAAAAAGATAAATGACGAATGGGTTGTTGCCGGAACATCTGGTTTCTTATTGACTGTCTGTGGCACAGGGCCTACAATGAAACAAGCACAAAATCAAGCTTACCATAGGGTAAAGAACATACTTATTCCGAACATGTATTACAGAACTGATATTGGTGACAGATGGTATGAAGACAGTGACAGACTGCATACTTGGGGTTATCTGAGAGAGGGATAATTGTGTAATGTTAGTAGAAGACATAAATATTTGCTTACTAAAATAATAATCCTTATATCTAATTTTCCTTATTAAATGGATTAATATTAAGTTAAAACTTTTGTCAGATACTATGTAATAAAAAATTTCTTAAAAACAGCATGAAATCAACCTAACATAAGACTGATATTATCTTTAAAACAACATCTTCCTATGATCTAATTTTATGTAGCATTATATCATCTATTGTTTCAATGCTGCAGTGCCTATTGCTTCTGCAATGTTATTGAATCCATCTTTCTTTAATAGCGTGACCAGATTCCTGTTGATTTCGCTTACAACTTGAGGTCCTTCATATATCATGCCAGTTATAATCTGAATCATTGAAGCCCCTGCCCTGATTTTTCTATACGCATCTTCTCCGCAAAAGATTCCACCACATCCTATTATGATAAATCTTCCTCTTGTCTTCTTATAGACATATCTTATAACATCATCTGCCTTATCCTCTAAAACCTTTCCGCTTATTCCTCCTTTCTCTGGAACAACTCTATCAATTATCTTTTTGTTATTCCTGTTTTTTGTAAGATTTGTGCAAACAAATCCCTTTATATTATGGTTTAAGGAAACTTTGATGATGCTGTCTATTTCTTTTTTATTCAAGTCAGGAGAGATCTTCAGGAAAACAGGTTTCTTAACTGATATCCTGTCTATTTTGTCAAGAAGCATGTCTAATTTCCTGGCACTTGTGAATGGTTGTCCGCCAAATGCATTTGGACAGCTTATGTTAATTGTAGTATACGCTCCTATATTATCAAATGCCCTGTATGCTATGACATAATCTTTTATTCCATGATCAGTATCTACAGTCTCTTTGCTATTTGTTTTGGCAACGCTTATCCCTATAGGGATACTGAACTTCTTATTTCTTAGCTGATTTGAAATTTTTTTACATCCTTCACTTTTCAAACCATAATTGACAACAAGGCTCTTGGATTTTTTCAATCTCCATAATCTTGGTTTTGGATTTCCCTCACATGGCTTTCCTGTTACAGAGCCTATTTCTGCAAAACCAAATCCCACAGAAGGAAGAATGTCTGTCAGTTGTGCATTTTTATCAAAACCTGCAGCAAGGCCAACAGGATTAGGAAATGTAATCCCAAGGATATTTTGCTCTAATCTTTTATCAGAATAAGAATAAAGAAGAGCCACAAGTTTCCTTGTAAAAAAGTAATTACCTAAAAATCTGCCTATTGCTATAACATTATCATGCATGGTTTCAGGATCTACTTTGAAGAATATCCGCCTAAGTACATTTCTATAAAGAAAAGAATTAATCTTGTTTCTTATCCAGACAAAATATTCTTTCATTATTTATCTGCTATATGCTGTATATATAAATTTTTTTAATGTAAACTCTTTATCTCAATTGGTTCTGGCAGCAAGTTTGTTTAGCAAGTAGCTCTTATCTAAAATGTAACAAAAAAATAACAACATTTAAAAAATTCTGTTAACAATGTATTGTTAAGTTAGTGGGATCTACATATATTTCGTTTGTAAGTTATTACTATAAAAGTATGACTTAAAAGAGTAAGGTTTAAATAGTTCAGTATAATTATTTTTATATATGGGAGAAATTGAATTAATTTTTAAAGGCTTTAAATGTGAAAGGTGCTCTCATGAGTGGGTTCCTAGAAACAAAGAAGATTACCCTATAATATGTCCTAAATGCAAAAGCCCTTATTGGAATAAACCTCGTAAAAATAAGAAAGATGAAAAAAAACGTTAAAACATTAAACATTCTAAATGAGAAAACTTGTAATTGCCCTCTTAATCATACTAATTGCTTAAGTGCAAAAGAATGGTTGCACCATCAAGTAGCTGTGTGGGAATTCTTTTATGAAAAAAGAGATATACGTGATAAAGAAACACATCCAGCTGTTTTTCCGATAGCTCTGCCAAAAAAATGCATTCAATTGTTTACACATAAAGGTGAACTTGTTTTAGATCCTTTTGTTGGTATTGGAACTACATTAATTGCCTCTAAAGATTTAGATAGAAATGCAGTGGGATTTGATTTAAAAAAAGAATATGTAAATTTCTCAAAAAAAAGATTAGAACAAAAGAGATTAGAAGATTCTTCAAGGCAGATAATTATTAATGATGATGCTATAAATATACCAAAATATCTAGAGAAAGAATCAGTGGCACTTTGTGTTACTTCACCACCTTATTCAAATATGCTAAACAGAAAAAGACTTAACAAAAGTAGAAGAGGTAATTTAAGGCAAGATAAGATTTATATGAAAGTCCAGCAATATTCTAATAATCCAAGAGATTTAGGAACTATGGAACCAAGAGTATACGCAAATGCTTTAGGGGAAATCTATAAAGGGATATTACCATTACTCAAATATAAAGCGCATTGTATTATCAATATCACAGATTTATGGTGGGAAAATAAAAGAATACCTTTGCATATTTATGTTATAGAAGCATTAGAAAAAGCAGGTTATGAATTAAGAAATACAATTATTTGGGATAGAAGGAATCTTGTTAATGGAGCTGGAATTTTTGGATATCCAAACAATTATATAACATTAGGAACAACTTTTGAATATATTTTAGATTTCTGGAGACCCCCTAAATAAAACCAACATTTACAAATTTCTTCATGTCCAAAGCTAATTCCGTATTTGCTTTAAATCTTTTAGTTTTATTTTTAATTAATTCTAAAGTTCCCAAGGGTATGTAACAATATCCACCTGTTTTTTTACAATGTTCATCTATAATTTCAATATTAGACTCAGTAAATTCCGATGGTTGATCAAAAAAACCAACCATACTATCTCCATCAAAAGCCAATCCCCTTGCTCCTCTTTCTCTTAACTTAACATTCTTTACTTCTATTCTATGCTTTTTAGTCTGTTTACCATTAACACGATAATATATTATAAAATCTGTCCTTTCCTTCTTTCTAACATAATCAATATTTGTCTTTAAACCAATTTTATTTAATTCTCTTTCAACACAGAGCTCGGCTAAATTTCCAGAAATTACTTGGAAGGTTTGGCTAACACGTCTAGATACCTCCTCCATAAAGTTACTGTATTCTGTTTCATTAGCAATAATTGGGTTTAATAGTTCTTTCTTAATACTTAATTTCATTTCATTTGATATGCTGATTAAATTTTTACTTGAAAGAAGTTCATTTACTCTACTTTCATAATAATTAGTTCTATACAGCTTCATTAATTCAAATGTTTTAGAATGTAATTGATTAATATTAAGATTGGGATTTATCTTTTCTGCATTTTGTAAAATTTCTATTGCTGATGGGATTAAACCTTTTGACATAAAAAAGCAAAGGAAAACTACTTTTTAACCCTTTCTGAATTCCATTCATTTAATAGATCCCGCTAACTTAACAATACGTGTTAACAAAAACATTTATAAAACTAATTGATGTCAATCAACTGCTTAACTAGATATAATAAAACTGAGGTAAAGGTGAATCTTATGACAAATACACAAAACAGCAGACAAGAACCATTAAATAGGGAAGAATTGGAAAAAGTAATAAAACAGACAATAGATAATAACAAGATAAACGAAGATAGTTTAAAGCTACGTCTAAAAGAAGAATATAGCGAAACAAATATTATTCCAATAATACATCAAATCGAAAGATACACAAGAGTGGAAATATCATATCTTGATGGAAAAAAATATTTTTCAAGGCTTCCAGAACCAAATGTGGTAGCAGAAGATTAATGAAATCAGCATGGTAAAAAGAACAGGCCCAACAAACCCGGAACTGCAGAAACTAATAAATGATGTAAAGGAGACTGCTAAAAGCAGCAATATAAATCTCTGGAAGAGAATCGCTTATGAACTAGAGAAACCAACAAGAAGAAGAAGATCAGTAAACATTTACAGGATAGATAAACACACAAGAGAAGGCGAAACTGCCATAGTTCCTGGAAAAGTCTTGGGTATGGGTGAAATGACAAAAAAATTGACAGTCGCAGCCTATCAGTTCTCAAGAGAAGCCAAAGAAAAGATAAATAAAATGGGAAAAGCAATTACAATAAAAGAATTAATAAAAAAGAATCCACAGGGGAAAAAAATAAGGATAATAGGTTAATATGATAGTGATAGATGCAGAAAATATAATTGCAGGCAGATTAGCTAGTTATGCCGCTAAAAAGGCGCTTATGGGCGAAAAGGTAGCTATTATAAACTGTGAAAAGGCTGCTATAACAGGAAGGAAAAAAGACATCTTAGCAAAGTATGAAAGAAAAACAAAGATGGGACATCCTTTCGCAGGTCCTTTTGTGTCAAGAATGCCAGACAGATTAATAAGAAGGATAATAAGAGGCATGCTTCCATGGGACAGGACACGCGGAAGAACAGCTTTCAGAAGAATAATGTGTTATATTGGAGTCCCTGAAGAATTAAAAAATAAAAAAACAGAAAAAATGTATGATAACAATGTGAGCACAACAAAAAGCCCGAACTATATCTCATTAGGTGAAATATCAAAAAATTTAGGAGCAAAGTTTTAAAAATTTAAAAATGGAAGAAATACAGACAAAAGAATTACAGACACATAGCATACAGATACAATATGAAACCATCGATGGTCTTTTTATACACTTACCAGACAGTGAAATAGGATTATCATTAAGAAACGGAGATTTATTCACTGGAAATAACTTAATTAAAAGGCTAAAGAACTCAACATTGTATCTTGAAATCGAAGCAAATCCGGCTGTTGTACCATTATTGGTCATGCTTCATGCTGCAACATTTTATTCGTATGACTCTCATAAAAAAGATTTCAAAAATGAAAAACTAAGCTCATTATACAATGATTATGTAAATGAACTTATATATATTGCAACCACTCTCAATTTAGAGAGTCTAATCTGGAAAAATGCAGGCAAAAATATCCAATAAACCAATAATAGTCTCAGGAAAAAGAAAGAGAGCAATAGCAAGAGCAGTGATAAAACAAGGAAAAGGCCAGATAAGAATAAACCATATAATGCTTGGCAATTATGGGAATAAACTATCAAGAATGAGAATAATGGAACCTCTGGTCATTGCCGGAGATTCATTCACAAAAAATATTAGGATAGATATAAATGTCAGGGGAGGCGGATGGCAAGGCCAGACAGAAGCCTCAAGATTGGCAATCGCCCGCGCTATTGTAGCATTTCATAACAACAAGAAATTGGAAAGAGACTTCCTGGATTATGACAGAAATCTGCTTGTAGCAGATGTCAGAAGAAATGAGCCTCATAAGCCAAATGATTCAAAGCCAAGGAAGAAAAGAGCAAAGTCCTACAGATAAGACAATATCATTGGTATCTTGCTCATCTGAAATCGCTGGCTTAATGATTAATTTTATAAAAGATATTAACTAAACCCGGATTTAATTCTCTTCTTTTTTTCATTGTTATTTTTCCATAGATCATGCATATCATGTCTTACAAGGTACTGCCTTATATTTTCCCTTGATGTGCCTATTTTACTAGCAATTTCTGCCTGGGATCTTCCTTGTTCAACCATCTTATAGATTAGATCTCTGTTACGCCATGTATTTGTTGGTAATTTTATACAACCATCTTTAGGTCCTCTTTTTACAGGTTCAAAATCAATATATCCCTTCTTTTTGTAAAGGTATACTATACGTAATGGAATGTTTGACTTATATGATATCTCTTTTGCCGTGCTTGCACCATCTCTTCTTGCTGAGTCTATCAAAGCAATTTTTTCTTTCACTTTTTCTTGCACATGAATCAGATGATCAATATCAAGAGGATCAACGCCAAGTATTGTTTTATAGAGTCTTACCACATAATCTCTGGTTTTTATGCATGAATAATAAATAGAGATTTCATCTCTATATTCTAGTCTTCTCAGTGTTGTAAGTGGTATCTCTAAAATATCGCTCAACTCTCTTTGTGTAATTTTATTGCGCTTTCTATAATCTCTTATTTCATTTCCAGTTAAAATAGATTCCGGCAGATAACTGCAAATAGAATCATTCTTAATTAAAGTGTCATCTAATACCATATAGCTAAGCAAGATTTTGAGTTTATAAACCTTATTATATGTAACCATTACAAAGTAACCATAATAATTAATCGTATATTTTCCACTCAAATGTTGCATATGCAAACCACCCCCGTAGCCTTTAAAAGGAGGATTCTTAAAAATAAGTCAGAGGTGATCAAAATGGCAAATCTCCAGGGTTATTCATTTAAGAAATGTGATTCTTGTTTCAAAGATATAAGAATGCATTATAGTAATAGTAGATATGACCGATTTTGCTACAGCTGTTACAGAAGGAACATAATTGAAAACCGCTACAAATATCATTATGATATACTTTGCAAAATAAAAGGTTAAATTTATAAATCTTCTAATTGCTAAGAATATAAAATGATAATTCCAATTAGATGCTTCTCATGCAACAAGCCTCTAGCACATCTTTGGGAAGATTTCAAGGAAAGGGCCAAGAAAGATGACACAAAAAGGGTTCTAGATGAATTAGGCTTAGAAAGATACTGCTGCAGAGCAATGTTCCTGGGTCATATTGATTTAATAGAAGAAATTGCAGAATTCAAAAAAGATTAGTAATAGGCAAAATGCCTAATTTTTTTCTCAATTGACATTAGTTGTTCATCTAACCGGAATCCATGATGATATTGATTATACTCCTTTATCCAATTGATGGTCCTGATTGCAAGTTCATTCTCATCTTGGTCAAGATAAACCTCTTCATCAAAGCAATACTTAAAAACAAGAGGTTTTGAGAATTTTATTATATATTCTTTTTCCAGTTTATATGACATATCTCTATCAAAGATTAAATTATTAGATCTCATAAATACATCCAAAAGATCATTAATGTTTTTGGATGTTGAATATCCCTCAACAAGACTATCATATATAAATTTTTTAAAAAAATCTGTAATATTTATGTCTTTCAATACATTATATAATACATTCCTTAATCCGGGAATGCTATGCCTTAATGGAGTTTCATGTACAATCATTACATTCTGATCTTCAAGATAATCTCTAAAATTATAGACTTGATTCGTGCTCCTGATATAATCCTCAAGTTCTATTAGTTTATCCATATTGTTATCAGAAAGATTCATTTAAATGTAAGAACTGTAAAATATTTAAAGCCTTCTGGAAATTTAAACCAGATAAGAATTTGTTAGAATGACACGTAATGACCAATGGTTAAGGAAAAGAATGGATAATATCTGGGAATTACTATTTCCAGAAACTCCAAGGTTAAATAATGTCGATATTAAATTTAAAGGAAAATGGAAAAACAAATTCGGCCATATAGCAAGAAGAGGCTCTGATTCGTATATTGCTATTAACAGCTTGTTTAAGCACGAGCTAGTACCGGAATTTATTATTGATACTACAATAGCCCATGAATTAGTTCATTATTCACATGGATTTAATAGTCCTTTGCCTAAGTTATATAAACACCCCCATAAAAATGGCATTGTCACAAAAGAGCTATTAAGAAAAGGCTTTGGCCATTTATTGAGGAAGGAAAAATATTTTACAAGAAGAGAATGGCCTAGATTATATGAAAGATTAAAAGCATAGACATTTGTTTGCTTATTCTTTTATTTATTATCAATATTCAGTCAGATATTGCAGAGTTAAAACAAAAGTTTTATAAATTCTTAAGTAACAATAAGAAAATGAAAAATGTAATCTATTCTTATCTAACAGATTAGTATAAATCTCAAGATACAAAAGAAATAGAAAAGTATTATAAAGCATTTAACAGTGTGGCTTGTCTATAAGTTTGGAATAAAAAAGACTATTTCCGAAACACCCCTTACCATTTTAAAGAAGAGGTTTGCTCAAGGGAAAATAACAAAAAAACAGTTTGAGGATATGAAAAAAGAGATAGGGAAGTAAATATGGAAGAAAACAAAAATGTGTGGATTTGGATATTAGTTGCTGCTGTACTGCTTTTCCTGTTCGGTAGTTTTGGCATGGGCTTTGGATTTATTTTTATGTTGCTTTTCTGGGGGCTTATCATTTGGCTCATAGTTACCTTAATCAACACAAGCCAATCTAATAAAAATGAGTCGGATTCGTTAACAATTATAAAGAGAAGATATGCTTCTGGAGAAATAACAAAGAAGCAATATGAAGAAATGAGGAAGGAATTGAAATAAGGTAGAATATGCAAACTGAAGATTTCGCATATATTGTTGAAACAGAAAATAGTTTTGATGAGGCAGTTGTTTCAGTCTTAAAAGCAGTAGAACAAAAAGGCTGGTCTTTGTTTCAAATTTATGATATAAAAGAAAGATTAGCAGCAAAAGGCTTTAACCAGAAGCCGTTAAAGATTATTGAGATTTGCTCGGGCAGGTATGCAAACCAATTTTTGAACAAAAACCGGCTCATTTCTCTCTGTATGCCATGTAAAATTAATGTTCTGGAAGAAAACGGAAAAGTGAAAATTGTAGGAATGAAGCCGACAATGATCTCTCAGTTTTTTCCAGAAGTAAATAAGAAAGAAGCTGAGGAAGTTGAAAAAGATGTTATTGAGATAGTAGATAATGCGAGATAGTTTTACATAAAAATAGGTCTAATTTTAAACACAAATGATGGAGAAACTTGCTGGAATTGTTTCAGATTTGGAAATGAAGCACTTGGTAAAAAGCATTCTGTAAAAATATTCTTGCTTGGAAAAGGCGTTGAAATTAAAAATGTTGAGACAAAATTTAAAATTTATTTAGTGCCGGCAACTGCCAGGAATCTGCCATCTACTTTCCTATACAAAACCATATAACCCTCTAGGTTAAGACCTTGTATCGGAGGTATGATCGCAAGATAATCGCCTGGTTTTATTTCAAAGGTGTTTTCATAATCATGAACAAATCCTAGACCAAGCATTTCATTGTAATCAAACAGCTTAATATCTTGTAGATTATAAAGATCTTCAATATTTCTACCAATATTTTCATTGTTTTTTTCTTTTTTCAGTTCCTGTATTATATCAACTGTTTCTTTAGTGTCAAGAAAATAGAATTCTTTATTGTAACTCTTCTGAAGGACCTGATAATCAAGTCCATAGACTGCCTTGAGGTTACTTATGTGAAGTTCACGTATCAATGCTCTATTATCAATATTATCAGTTATCTTAGCATTGTCATCAGGTTGATACTGGTCTAGTTGGTTCTGATTCAGCTGCTCTTGGTCATTAGCAATTATATCATCTTTTCCAATCTGTTCATTTTTAGAACAGCTGACAATGAACATAACTATAAAAATCAAGAAAACAATCCTTATTTTTATACAGAATAGAAGGCAGCCACATATATAAAACTTTGCTTCATTTCAGAAAATAATTGTTTTTGAGTAAGTAATAAAATGACATATTTGTTAATATCATCATTTTTATAATTATTTTATCTTCTTCATTTTCAGCATAAATCTCATATAACCCTTACAATTAAAACAATAATATATCACTCTATTTTTGTTTATACGAACTCTGCAATTAACACCAGGAACAATATATTTATAGCAATGTTTGCAGAATCTTCTTTTAATCTCTCTTGGCAATTTCAGGTTAATCTTCATTGCTGATTTTCTTGCCAAAAAAACATACCTGTCAGCTAATTCTGGCTTTTCTTTAAACTGTAGTTTGGCTTCCCTAAATAGAACTTTTATTCTTTCTAGAACGTGTTTCTTTAATTTTTCTCTCTCTTTGAATCTTGGCATATTAATTATAAATTAAACTCATATTTATTTATTTACTGATAATAGAAAGATTTAAATACAAATTACCACATATGCAAACATATGGAAAAAACAATATCTGTTAGGATTGGAAAAGAAGAATTAATTGAAATAGAAGATATATCTAAATTAGAGGGAAGAAAAAAATCAGAAATACTTAGAGATGTTATAGATAAGGGAATAAAAGATAAGAAATTAGAACTAGCCCTAAAAAAATTTCAAAATAATGAGGCAACTGCATCAAAAGCATCAAAAATTGCAGGTATACCTTTAACATCATTTTTAGATATTTTACAAAAAAGAAATATTAATTTTCATTATACAATAGATGAATTAAGGGAAGATACAGAAGACTTACTATGATAGCTGATTCTTCCTCTTTGATAATATTCGCAAAAATAAATAAATTAAGCCTTATAATAGAAATTTATGGTAAGATCTATATTACAGAAGTAATTTATAAAGAAATAGTAGAAGATGGATTAAAAATAAATGCACCGGATGCAAAAATATTAAAGAAATTCATTGATAATAAAAATATAATAATTTTACATCTGAATAAAAAATATAATAATTTTTCTAAAGAATTAAAAAAGGTATATTATCAAATTGATATCGAAGAATCAGATGCTATAGCTCTGGCATTACAAGAAAAAAATAAAAATATCATAATGGATGAAGCTTTAGGAAGAAAAATAGCTAAATTATATGGTATAAAACCAATTGGTTCATTAAAGGTATTGATCGAGGCTTATAAAAAAGATTTTATTAACGAAACAGAGCTTAGGAATATAATTAAAGAAATGATAGAAAATAAATTCAGAATTGGTGCTGACGTTATAAATGAATTTTGGAATATATTTAATAAGATAAAAAGGAATAACCAACCGAATTAAGTTAATATATATCTTTTATTAATATAGCAAGAATATCCATCCTCATTTGTATAATGCGGATGTAAAATCTATAGGTTTATTTGGATTAGAATTTGGATAATAGGTCATTTTCCTATCCGCTATTTTTATAAGGCCATATAAGCTTAATTTAGATGGATTATAATCTTCAATTTTTCTAAATGATAAATATCGAATTTTACCTTCAGTTGCATGCAAGAATTGATAGTGTTGAAATATAACTCTCTCTCCTGTTTCTGCATGTTCATCTACTTCCTTTACTAAACTAGATATATCTGTTGGTACTTCACCAGGAAAAACTCTTGTTAAAAACAGTGATTTTATTATTCTTGGAGGACCAATAAAATAATGATCTCTTCCAAAAATCATAAATATTTCATTGTCTTTATATTTTTCTTTTTCTTCTTCATGTATGTCTTTTACTGCAGGTCCAACAACCTGCTCACCAAAATTCTCGAAATCCACTCTCATTTCTCTAGGAGATGCTTGTCTAAAATAAATGTCAAGTCTTGCAAGAATTCCAGCTGACCCTTTTTTTAGTGAGTATTGTCCAATTCCTGCAGGACCTACATAAGACATCCATTGATTAGGCTAATTATCCTGTTCGTCAAAAAATTCTGTTAAAGACTGAAAATCTCTATTTCTGGGATACACAGTTACCGGTGAAATTTGATTACCTTAATTATTTTTATCCATTATTCTGAATAACCCTTGCAACAGCCACAACAGAATCATCTTCTCTTAGCTTCATTATTCTAACACCTTGTGTATGTCTTCCAATAACAGAAACATCAGTTGCTTTGAATCTTATGATAACTCCTTTCCTGGTTATGCACATTAATTCATCATTGTCCATCACAGTCTTTATTCCAACAACAAGACCATTCTTTTCAGTGATTTTTATATTTGTAACTCCTTTTCCGCCCCTTCTGATCAATCTGTATTCTTCCATCTGGGTTCTCTTGCCAAATCCTTTTTCTGTTATAGTCAGTAATGTGGCATCTGCCTTAGCAATTTCTAAACCAATAACTTCATCTTTCTCCCTTAATCTAATACCCCTGACACCAGAGGAATTTCTTCCCATTACTCTTGCATCTGATTCTTTAAATTTAACAGCATTTCCTTTTTTGCTCGCAATTATAATGTTTATTCCAGAAGGGATTAATTTAACATTTACCAATTCATCTTTATCTTTTAATTTAATGGCAATTATTCCTTTCTTTCTTGGCTTAGAAAATCTACTCAATGAAGTTTTTTTCAGCATGCCTTTTTTGGTTATAAACAACAAATTCAAAGAATCTGAGAACAATGGCAGAGGCAATATGGAATTTATTCTCTCATCATCCTGTAAAGAGATTAAATTTACAATACCTTTTCCTTTGGCATATCTTGAGCCTTCAGGAATCTTAAAAGCCTTTAACCAGTATATCCTTCCCTTATCAGTGAAAAACAACAGATAGCTATGATTTGAAGTTGTGAATAAATGCTCTACAATGTCATCATCTTTAGTTTCAGTAGCGATTATTCCTGTTCCCCCTCTTCTCTGCTGCTTATACAAGCTTAAAGAAGTTCTTTTAATATATCCTGCTCTTGTAGCAGTTATGATAACATCTTCTTTCTGGATCAAATCCTCAGTTTCAATATTCTCATCCTCTTTTTCAAGAACAATAGTTTTTCTTTCATCTTTGTATTTTTCTTTTAATTCAGTTAATTCTCTCTTTATCATATCAAGAATTTTTTGCTCTGATGCAAGTATAGATTTTAGCTCTGCAATCAATTTTACTAAAGAATCATATTCTTCCTGTATCCTGTTTTGTTCCAAAGAAGTTAATCTTCTTAATCTCATATCAAGAATAGCCTGGGCTTGTTCAACAGATAATTTATAATTCTCAATTAATCCTATTTTAGCAGTTTCCTGGTCTCTAGATTCCTTGATTAATTTTATAACTGAATCAATGTTGGTTAGTGCAATCTTCAAACCTTCTAGGATATGCGCTCTTGCCTCTGCTTCTTTCAGTTCAAACTGCGTTCTTCTTCTTACAATTCTTCTCCTATGCGCAATATAATATTTTATAATTTCTGTTAAAGAAAGAACCTTAGGCTGTCCTGCAACAAGAGCAAGCATTATTATTCCATACGTCTCTTTTAGTTGTGTATGCTTATACAATTGGTTTAGCACTACTTCAGGATTCGCGTTGTTTTTTGTTTCAACAACAATTCTCATTCCTTTTCTATCTGATTCGTCTCTAATATCAGAAATACCTTCAACTTTCTTATCCCTGACTAAATCTGCAATGCCCTCTATTAAATTTGTTGGAGAAACCTGATATGGTAATTCATTGATTATTATCCTGTTTTTTTTGTCTATTTCTGTTTTAGCTTGGATTATTATTTTTCCCCTTCCTTTTTTATAAGCTTCTAGTATACCAAGTTTTCCTAAAATCATAGCTCCTGATGGAAAATCAGGGCCCTTGATATAATGCATTAATTCTTCAACAGAAATATCTGGGTTATTTATTGTAGCAATTGTAGCATCACATACTTCTTGTATATTATGCGGCGGGATATTGGTTGCCATGCCAACTGCAATTCCAGCTGTTCCATTAATCAATAAATTCGGTAATTTAGCAGGTAAAACAATTGGCTCTTGTGTTGTATTGTCATAATTAGGAACAAATTTTACAGTATTCTTCTCTATGTCCTCTAACATTTCCTCTGCTGCTTTGTTCAGCTTACATTCTGTATATCTCATACTAGCTGGTGGATCATCATTGCCTGTCGAGCCAAAATTACCTTGACTTTGGATTAGTGGATATCTTAAAGAAAAAGGCTGGGCCATTCTAACTAAAGAATCATAAACAGCCACATCAGAATGAGGATGATAAGAACCTAAAACTCTTCCAACGACAAATGCGCATTTCCTAAATGGTCTGTCATGAAACATTTTTGATTTATACATTGCATATAAAATTCTTCTATGTACAGGTTTTAAGCCATCATTAACATCAGGTAATGCTCTTGCGGTTATAACAGACATGGCATAGTCTATGTAAGACTCTTTCATTTCCTGTTCAATCAGCTTTACCTGTATTGTTTCTGGCATTTTAACTTGTTTGTTTTATCAATGGTAATAATTCATAACTCCAATAACCGGCAGGCATATATAAACCATCAAATCTATGTTGTAAACATTCAAGGTATACCTTAGCCTGATATAATTCATCACCTAATCCTCTTCTTATAGTTTCTTCATCTGTTAAATTTTCAATAGTTTTTAAAGCGTTAAAACATCCATCAAATCTATCATATAATTCAGGATATTTCATAAATAAAAATTTATCAATTAAATATAAGGGGAGTATTTTAAAACTCATTCCTAGAACAATATGTGAAAGTTCATGTCCGAATATTCCTTTTAAAATTGCTTCTGAATTCGGCTGCTGAATAAGATTCTCTGGTATAAAACCTGATATGGAAGGAATCCATGGATTTGATCCTATATAAAAATCTTTAACATCTTGGCAAATATCAACCCTCAAATAAATTTTTTTAATTTCAGGATAATGATTACTGATTGATTGGTTACTAATTAATGCTCCTAAAAGATCTTTACAACTAGATTGTTTTGATTTTACCATTTTCTAGACATCCAAATTTTTAACATCCTTTGCGTGTTCAAAAATAAATTTTTTTCTTGGGGCTACCTCTTCTCCCATCAAAACTGTAAACATTTCATCAGCCAGTGCAGCATCTTCAATTGTTATCTTTTTTAAATATCTTCTTTCAGGATCTAGTGTAGTTTCAAATAACTGCCCGGGATTCATCTCTCCCAATCCTTTGTATCTTTGAATCCCAACATTTTCTCTTCCATTTTTACTATAAAACTCATCTAGTTCCTTATCATTATAAGCGTAAAAAGATTTTCCGCTATGTGTTACTTTATACAACGGTGGAACTGCTTTGTAAACATACCCTGCATCTATTAATTGCCGCATATACCTATAGAAAAATGTTAATATTAATGTTGATATATGATTTCCGTCGGAATCAGCATCACTCATAATTATTATTTTATGATAACGTGCTTTATTAATATCAAATTCTTCTCCGATCCCTGTGCCAATTGCTTGTATCAGAATTACAATTTCATTATTCTTAAATACTTTATCGATTCTTGCTTTCTCTACATTTAGAACTTTTCCTCTTAATGGTAAAACAGCCTGGAATTCTCTTACTCTTCCCATTTTTGTCGATCCACCAGCACTCAGACCTTCTACAATGAACAGTTCGGCTTTGCTAGGGTCTCTTTCCTGACAGTCAGCTAATTTTCCAGGCAATGATCCAGACTCTAAAGCACCTTTTCTTCTGACCAACTCACGAGCTTTCTTAGCAGCCTCTCTTGCCTTAGCAGCATTCAGGCATTTGAAAACAACAGCTTTGGCAACAGAAGGATGTTCTTCAAAATAATTAACCAGTTCATCATACACGACAGAATCAACCAATCCCTTAATTTCAGAATTCCCTAATTTTGTTTTAGTTTGTCCCTCAAACTGCGGCTCTGGAATTTTTAATGATATTATAGCTGTTAAACCTTCTTTAACATCACTTCCAGTTAGCTTTTCCTCTGATAATTTATTCTTCTTGATATAATCATTAACAGCTCTTGTCAATGCAGTAGAAAACCCAGTATAATGAGTTCCATGCTCAACATTATTAATATTATTACAAAAGGAAAATACAGTCTCTAGAAAACCACTATTATACTGTAAAGCAATCTCAATAATAATCTTATCTTTCTCTTTTTTGATATAAATCGGCTCTTCATGTAATTTCTCTTTTATTTTATTTAGGAATTTAACATATGAGATAATTCCGCCTTCATATTGGAAGATTTCCCTCTTATTGTTAACTTCATCTGTAAACTCTATCTTTAGGCCGGCATTTAAAAAAGCCAATTCTCTTAATCTCTTGCTTATAATCTCAGGGTCAAACTCATATGTATTGAAGATTTCCTTATCCGGAATAAACGTAATTTTAGTTCCTGTTTCATTCGTGTCACTTTTAACCTGTAGCTCAGTTACAGGCTTGCCTTTTTCATATTTCTGATAATAAATTTTTCCATCTCTCTTAATCTCAACCTCTAAAACAGAAGAAAGAGCATTAACAACAGAAACTCCAACACCATGCAAACCTCCTGAAACCTGATAAGATTTATGGTCAAATTTGCCACCTGCATGCAACACAGTTAAAACAACCTCAACAGCAGGTCTTTTCTCAGTAGGATGCATATCTACAGGTATGCCACGACCATTATCTTCAACAGATAAGGTGTTTTTATCGATTAAAGTAACTTTAATATTGGTGCAATTTCCAGTTAACGTTTCATCAATTGAATTATCTAAAACTTCATAAAACAAATGATGTATGCCCCTAATTCCAGTGTCTCCTATATACATAGCTGGAACCTGTCTTACTGATTCCACACCTTTAAGTACTCTTATATTTTTAGCACCATATTCTTCAGCCATTTTTCTCTCCAGTTTTATATTTCATAAATTTCTGAATATGTGGCCTAACATTAAGAGCATTTCTAGCTAATTGTAGCTCTTTTATAACATCATGCTGGATACCATAATCAAGTCTTACTTTTCCTAAATCCTTCAAAACCTGTATTTCCTTGAATGTATATTCCTTGCTAGTTTTTGCTTCCATTTTATTTTAAAAATATATTAAAAATCTAGTAAACTTAGGATGCTTTTATTTATATACTTTTCCCCTGTAAAAGTGCCAAATTTTGCACATACAAGCCTTATAGAGATCAATTTTGAAAAATCATATAGAAAGATTTATAAAGAAAATAAGGTCTCTCTGAAATCTTTAAAAATAAGCTGATTTTGGTTAAATATTAGTTATCTTCAATTCAGGAAAAACTTGGTTAATCTAATTTTAGGCCTCCTTTAATTAAAGTTATTACTCAAGATCATCTTAATTTATGTATTTAGAATTAATAAAATTAAAGCAAGAATTTTAGTTGTTATTTCCTAACATAAATATGTCTTAATCTGTCAAGTTGGTTTATCCTATTCCTCAAAGATACATTATTAACTCTGCGATATATTTCATCCTTGCTAATTTTATCATCATTGCCAAATATAGAAAGAACCAATAAGTCAGCATCTGTTAGGCTAGCCTTAACTCCGTTGCTTTTAATAGTATAAGTAACGGCATCAATTGAAGAAGGTGTAATACTATAAATACTATAAGGCATGGGTGTGTCTACTACTATTTTATCTCCCACACTTAATTTCCCATTACTGTCAATATCGTTTACTCTTACAGATAGAGAATCTTCAGGTGTTCTTAGAATTTCTTTAAAAGTCCTTACTTCAATCCGATTCTCTTCATCTGCAGATTTATCTGTAGGATGAGATTTGTAAGAATCTTTCTCTCCATGACCAATAACATCCTGCGCTACTTTCATCAGGAGCTGGTAATTAGGACTATCCTTAACAAAAAGAAAAGGGTCTGTCTCTTGGGCATATACAATGTTTGTTGATAGTGATAAAACAATAGTTCCTACATCTATTAATGCTTTAGCTGCATTACCCATCTGTGAATTAGCAATACTTGACATAGCCCTATTTTGATTGTCTCTCCTTATTATTTTTGTGAAATTTATAGAAATATGTAGATTTCCACCTTTATAATTCTTTCTATTTGTTACTATTATACAATTAACATTAAACAGGTAGCTAAACTTTTCTACATTATATAATTTAGATTTTACTCAATTTTGCTGATTTGCATTTGCATTAAAAAAAATTCAATTGCCAGATTTTTCATTAAAGTCACATTAGAATCTAGAGCTTGAGGATCAATTCCATTAAGCCTTATAAACTCACCATATGCAATCTCCTGAGCTAATAAATGTGTTGTATATTTGGCAAATTTGTGGTCATCATCAATTACTTTTTCATAATCTGAATGACCAATATTAATCCTTATCAATCCAAATGTAGAATCTAACTCGCTCCTTAAGAGTTGTTTATCAACATCAAAATTTGTGAAATCTGTTGCATAATTCCCTGAAATATCTCTTCTTGCACTTCTTATTGGTTTTGGTTTTCCATCCGGAGAAGGTTCTACTACATTTTTTCCGTTACCATCTTCTGTTTTTCTTCCTTTATTTCCATTTTTTCCTTCTCTTTTTATATCTGGAACAGCTTTTTCATCCTTTTCTATGACATCTTGTACCTGATGTCCTGATCTGCCTTCAACCCATACATCTGCATATTTTAGTTTAAAATCGTGATAAATAATATCAAAATTTCTTAAGATACTATCTGTAATTTCCTTCTCTCTTGTTCTTCTTTCTCTGGTTTTTAATCTTTTTATTTCTCCATTAAGATAATTTTCTTTATCTTTTAAAATATCTATAAACAGCTGATATCTTGTTCCTTGACGAACAGGGCCTTCTCTTTGTGGGTTTAGCGTCAAGAAATCTTCATCGGCTTCTCCAAGCAATTTTCCACTTTTCCAGGGTAAATCACCAAGCTCATCAAGTAAGCTAATAGAATCATACACTTTAACACCTTTGTTATAGTATTTTACTTTTTCATTTTTACCATCTGGATTTACAAATAAATACAAATGAATACTACCAAGATCCCCTTCCCCATCTTTTTTATATTCTACTTCAATAAGATCATCTAAAACTAGTTCTCCTCTATATTGAATAGGATCTATATGAACTTGTTTCTGACCCCTGCCAAGCCATCCTACTGTCGCTTTAAGAATTCCTTTTCTGATTATTGGAGAATAAAAATCAGCAACTAAATCTTTAATTTTACTTGGAGTAAAGTAACGGTCTATAACATTTGGAGGTATTCCGCTTAGGATTACCTCTGTTCCATGTTCAAATTCTCCAAAAGGTAAGTCTCTTGCATGGACCTGATCAACTTCAGCCTCCTTAGAAGTTTGTGACATGGTTAAACTGGTGAACAAATTATCATTGCTTTCCACATTTCTTGTGTATAATTGGAATCTTTCTGCACCACATGCAACATATGCATATAACCCCAAACCTTTTTCACCTATTGCTTCTTTGACTTCTCTATTTGATGACAAACCTATTCTTCTAGGAATATTTTCCACCCCATTATTTGTCATTCCTATACCATCATCTCTTAGTATTATTGTTCCTGCATTTTTATTAACGATAATTCCAAGATTTATTGGATTTTTTTCAGTTCTATTAATCGCATCTATACTGTTTGATACATATTCTTTGAAAGCTATTGGTGGTGTACTATATATTTGCTGGAATTCTTTTATGAAAAGGTGTGGTTCTGGAATTTCATAACTAACTCTTTTTATCATTTTTATCTTCTGCCTTCAGGCTTGTATGGTGTTCTTAGCATCCAGGTATTAAATGGGTCTTCTTTAAAATATGTGTTAAGCAACGTAATTAAATAACCTGCATCTCTTGGATTTATTGTATCTGCAAGTTTTTTTCTTTCCCCTATAGAAGCTGACTTTAAATCATCTAAATTTTCGATTAACATGTAGAATAAACTTCCAATTGTTTCGAGTTTTTCTCCGAGTTCTGGTCTTATTTCCTGAGAATCTTTGGTTAATATTTTATTTCTTAAGGCGCTAACCCTTGATTCTAAATTATCTAATCCTGCTAAAATTTCTTTGTCATAATCACTTAATTCAGTAGTTTTATATTTTTGTTCTTTTTGTATTACAATATCATCAGTACTATTGGTGTTATCAAAATTATCAATATACTGATAGATCTTATCTTTTAAACTTCCAGGTATGTTTCTTCTTTCATTTTCGCTTAAATATCTTCTAAATGTATCTTCCTTTATTTCTAAGCTATACATTTTATTGAATTCTCTGCAAAAGCCTGACACAGATATACTTCTGTCTTTTAGCCAATTTCTTACTTTTTGTTTTTCATCTTCAGTAAGAATAACATAATTTTTTGCCATGTTTATTGTTATATTATTTAATAATTTATTTGATGTTAAAAAAGGTTTATAAAATTATTCTTTTGACTTAATTATTAAGTAGCAACATAACGAAAGATTTATATATCTTTTTATTTGTATAAAATCTATAATGAGTCTGGATAATCTAACACAAAAATTGAATAAACTTGAAGAACACAAGAAAACTTACGAAAAAGCTCAAGAAAATCTAGCAACAGAGTTAAATACTGATCTAAAATCTGTTCCTGATGATGTAAACAATTTTACATCGTATCTTGTTACATTAGTAGAAAAAGTAGAACAAGCTGAAGCAGGTTATAATATTAGAATAGATGACGTATCAAGAAAAATAAAAGATCATTATTCTCCATTAGTTGATATTTTAAGAGCATATAGACCTTATAACCCTGATGAAAAAGCAATTTCTCAATCTGGAATTAGAGTTAAAAATAAATCTGTAGGCAAATTATCTGATAAGATAAATGAAATAAAACAGGGGATAATACAGGAAGCAGAGAAATATAGGGAAAGAGGTTATTTTTTATCAAGCGAAATAACAAAACCATTAGGTTTAGATACTGCAGGAAATAGATTTGACAGATCTAATTATGCACGTGCTATAATGAGTTTAAAAGAAGATGGTTTTCTTGTAAATGTTGTTAAAATAAATGTAGATAGAAAAAACATAAGCAGATACAGTTTTCCAGGGTATGAACCTGCAGGAACATCTAAAGGAACAACACCTAAAGATCAAATTGATAAAAAAGAATTATATGCAGACATAGGAAGAATAAAAAATGGGGAATTAACAAATAATGATGTTATGAATATGTATCAGATAGATTCTAAAAGCCTTGCTGGATATAAAAGAAGTTATACTGTGGAAACTAGAAAGCAAGAAGCAAAAAAAAAATAATTTTTGAAGAAGAAAATAAAAAAAATCTTGAAAGTATTCTTAAACCGATATTTTTTGATAAAGGTATACGTTTTTATTTGACATACCAAGATTATAATAAATTAAGGGGAGAATTAATTGAATCAGATCATCAATTGCAGATTCCAACTATAAAAGAAATACAGGATGTTTATGGTAAATGGAATGTGTTCATGAAAGAGATGGGGCTTCCGACAAGAAAGAAGATAATTGAGATATTAACTAGTGTTAGGGATTCTTTACTAAATGATTTAGCTGATGCATCAAAAAATAAAAGTAGCTGAGAAAAATGGCTAAGTTTTCAATATCATCAAAGAATGGAACAACTTCATTAACAGAAGAGTTTTTGCTTAAATTAGAAAAAATAAGAGCTAAAAGTGAGTCTATGTATGCACCTTTTTTAAATGAAGAGTTCACAGAGATATACTTTCACAGTGTTGATAATTTTATCTTACAAGGTCTATTGGAAAGATATCATGGATTAAGAGAACAGGGATTAAGTAGGAAAGATATATGTAAAAAAATTGGAATTGAATATGATGAATCATTTTATTTAACAGGTGACATCACTAAAAATATTTTAAGAGAAGAATGTGGATCATTAGATCATTTATTGGAGAATGAGGTTTTTGGTGTGGTGAATCCTAATGGCAAGAATAAAAAAAGAATTAGAGAATCATTTCCAGAACTTATTGAAAAATATTTAATCAAAGATCAGGAAGTAAAATTAATTAGTTATGCTGGATTAGAAAATGTGAATTTTAGAAGTTATATCACATTGGCAAGAAATGTACGGGGATTCTCTACAGATAGAAGCTTAATCATTGAAGCTAACCTGAGAAATTATAATATAATGAACTCAATAAAAAGACATGCATCAATCTGGGGAGAAGAAGGCATTAACCTTTTTGAGAAATTAACAATAGAAAATGGTCTTATGAGTGATGTCTTTAAAGATTTGTATTATGATACCCATAGGTTTAATGTTTTAAATTTAGATTTTGATGGTCAGTTTTCACCAAATAAAGAACTTACATTTAGGTTATTGTTTAATAATAGCCTAATAAGCCCTCCTGCTTTACTATTTGTCACATTGAATAATAATGAATCTAAAAGGCAATGGGTTAGGCAATGGTATAGAAAAGATACAATTGAACAGGAGAATTTGTTAGATAAATGTGTAGAAGATAAATGTGTACGAATTTATGGGGAAAAAAATAAAGTTAATTTAATCTATAGAGAGTTTTATACAGATACCTCTGATATGATATTTTCTGCGTATTATATCAAATAGATTACTCTAGAATGGTAACAATTCGATAGATTTATAAATCCGTTTTATTAATAATCTACCATGGCATTTAAAGATTTAAGGGATAAAACAAAAAAAATTGAAGATCTAGCAGAAATAGTAGAACAAGCTAGATTAAATTATAATCAAACTAGAGAGAGTTATGAACAGGATTATCAACAGTATAGAAAAGAAGCCA
>Ga0209542_10003374_pt1 | contig 34191 bp, 25 predicted proteins | sample RifCSPhighO2_01_FD_184028 | JGI IMG/M metagenome (GOLD analysis project Ga0209542, IMG submission 184028) | Soil microbial communities from Rifle, Colorado - Rifle CSP2_plank highO2_0.1 (SPAdes) (version 2) | ecosystem: Environmental > Terrestrial > Deep subsurface > Rock core/Sediment ...
TACCTTTTCAATGTTTGATATCGTACACTGACTGACTATCTGTGGAGGTGGAAGTGATATCTGTGGGGTAGAAGTTAGAAATGGAGTCAGTGTTGGTCTTGTCACATCCGTTTGACATTGAGCATTGGTTCTACAAGACAATCCCGTCTTACTTCCGCAGTTATCATTACAATACATTTGTCCTCCTGGATAATTTTGATCTGTACAGCCACAGGCAGAAATAGCTGTAGTTGGTTTCGGAATACTTGATTTCGGTTTAATCTCAAAATTCATTTCATTGTCTTGGCCGAATTTACCGTTAAAAAATTCATTTCTAATAGAATTTGTACACTCTATGGGAAAACTCTGGCTAAACCAATACCCATGGGTCCAATCGAACTTTGGTGTGAATGTAAGCGAATAAGTTGTACTTTGACCGGTTTTTAATCTAAGATTTTCACTTCTCGCAAGAATCTTATTTGCACGGGCCGGCGAATCATCATATGCATATATATGAATCGTACCATTGACTTCGAAACCCGGGCAATTATTTGTTATAGTTCCATGTACGGTCGTCTTGCCGGCGGGTAGGGTAGCCGTTCCACTATCAATGTTGAAGTTAACCGATCCTCTAAAACTAGCTAATTCACAAGCGGCAAAACCACCCTGACAATCATTTGTAAGTCTATTTGTTATATTCATACTATTGTCATATACAGCGGCTTCAATACGATAGAGTTTCCCATTGGTAGGTACTTTATCAAAGACTGATTGTTTTTTTGATATCGACTGATCATCGTATCTGTTGGTATAGATAAGATTGGGAGCGATCGCTTCAGATTTGTTATAGACACTAATCGTTGTCATCCATTTGGTTGCTTTAGTCGATGCTCCAATCAAGTTAACTGAGAGATTAGCCATAGGATAAGTTGGGATAGATGCACTACACCATAGGAAATCTTTAGAGACTTTACAAAGTTCCTTACAGATCCATTCACCGGGACTGCTTTTGCAGACAAAGTTTGGATCATTCCAAATCAGATTTTGAAGGAATTGGCTGATGTTATAACAGGTGCCGGTAAGATTGTGTGATTCAACAGTATCTGCCTTCGTTATTGTCAGATCAGGCAAGTTAAGATACATGCCTGACATTGCGCTTGAGCCAATAATTTTTCTAACATAAGTGGTATTCAATTTTAGACCATCAAGTACATAGGAGGCATGAACATTTGAAGTATTGTTGCCATTGTCTCTTAAGGAGAAAATGTCAAGATTGCGGCGAATGGTAGTCCCGCCACCTTTTGGTACCATTTCAAGATACCCCAAAGATCCTAAAGCAGAAGATAGGAACTTTCCATCAATACCAAAGTTTTCACCATTTACAGGTATTGAATTTGGAGCTATGCAAAGGTCGAGATTGTAGGTGAACTTAACGCCGGTTGCTGGTACTGTCGGGAATGGAGTCGGGGAGACAAATGGAGTCACCGGGACTTTTTTACCCGAACAGAAAACTAAAGCTTTTTGTTGTTCTGGACTTAGTGTTTTACAGAATGCTTTACAAGTATCAGGTTGTCTGTTACAGATGAAAGATGGATCTGAAACAATCTGTAATGCTAAGTTGTTGGCTATTTCACCGATCTTGGCACATCTTCCGGTCAGATCATGTAGTTCAGACTTATTGCCAGATATGGTAATAGTCGGAAGATCTGTATAATATCCGCCTAAAAGACCGCTTCCTGTAATTTTCCTTTTGTATGTTTTACCTACTATCAGATTGTTGACAATATATGATCCTGAGACTTTTGTAAGATCGCCTGATTTTGTGCCTCTCCACATTCCAAGATCAACTGAGGCATTATGTGTTCCATCAGTAGCTGTCATTTCGATAGTACCAAAGCTTGATATATGTTTATTCAATAGATTGAAATCAACTTCCCATTTCTGTCCGAACATGGTTATGTATGAAGGAATGTAACAAAGATCTACATTGTAGGTGTAGGAGGCGGTTTTGCCGGAGGGAACGGATGATGGACTAAATGTTGGTGTAGGTGGCACCTTTTTATAACATTTTTTGGCTACTGCATCCCAATCCGGTCTTGATGTAGTACAGCAATATTGTGTTTTATCTCCTTGTTTACACCACGATAGCCCGCTTCCTGAGATACTTGTTGGTTGGCAATATGCACCGGGAGTACATGGGAGACCTTCTCTTGGACAACACCAATATCTCTTCGTGTTTTCTTGAACACACATTTTATTAGGAGTATCTGCATAACATTCTGCTGGACACCTATTCTCAAATGGACCTTGGCAATTAGAATAGGGCTGTGCTTTTGCAATATCTTTTACACAACACTTTGCCATACCTTTATAGAGACATTCTTTAACTCCAAATTGAATTTCACCGGTTGTGCAATTTGTTCTACAAATTCCTCCAGTTCCACCAACTCCAGTAGAACGTTCACATAGAGGTATGTGTCCGGGAGTTTGATCTTTACAGCAAGCTTTGCCAGTGGGACAATCTTTAGTACCCAGAGATTTATATTTAGTTCCATCAATATCATTGACGCAGTAATCATTCAAAGCACAGACACCTCCTAAAGCATCGCACTGAGGATTAGCAATTGTTGGCATAGCTGGCGCACTTGTTACGCCTCCAGGAATTCCTCCGCTTTGAGTTGGTTTTGGAGTGCAGGCGGTGCAATCACTTTTACATGTTTTTCCAGCAGGGCATACCTGATATGTACATTTATTAATTTTACAAGTTTGATAAACTTTCTCATCTTCGTTTCGTGCGGAATATTCCTTTCGACAATAACCATTGGGGACATCAAATATTTTTCCATCGCGTTTTTCATCTTTGCCACCACAACTTGGATTGCATCCTCCGGCAACATCACATTTATTTAAATTATCACAGTCCTGTCCCGCCTGACCTGCATCGCCTTTAGGGCAGGTCCCGCTAGAACTTCCTCCCGAGTTGCCACTACCGCTGTCTTCAGATCCCGGGACTTTACAACATGCATTAAAGACTCCTTTTTCATTATTTTTACACCATCCTACCCATCGGTCTAAACCGGCAGCAGCACAATGCTCTTGGCCTTCGGCATTTGGAAGTTGTTTTGGAGCGTAATCACCGCTACATTTAAGTTCATTAGGTGGCCAGCAACCTCCCGCATCTCCACCACCGGATTTTGGATGACAACATATTAAGGCTCTACCAAGCTTAGGTCCACATTCCCCTTTGAAAGGTTCAGAACCTTCTGATTTACATCCACTACAAGATGTTCTTGTATCGCATTCCAATCCCGGATCTTGCTTTAAAATCAATGCGACTTTAGTCTCTGCGCCGGCCATTATCTCAAAATCATCATGACATTTGCTAGCTTGCGCAGTATATTTTGTATTCGGACCATCGATTTCCATTGCATATTTTCCGATAGGTAAATTATTGATACGTCGATGTGCAGCACCAACTGGTTCTTTTGATCTATACTCCTTACCATCTTTATCAGTTAACGTTATCTCGAAAGGATCTGTGTAATATGAATAGTCTTTATTTCCAGTTGCTAATTTTTGTTCGAGCGAAGCTCTATCACAGGAAGCAGGCTTTGCATCGGGCCAATAATATGCGACTAAAATTTCAAAATTACCAATTTGAGGAATAGTCGGTGTTGGTTCTGGCAATTTCTCCAACCACCAACCACCAACGACTTTTATATTACATGCAACTGGAGCATTATTGATGGAAAGGAAGTCTCCAGAGCCACCAGTATCTTTATTATATAAAGGAGACACTCCATTATGGCATTCATGGTCATCGAAAGTATCATAATTGCAAATTCTCAAATTATTGCCTTTAAGGACATATTCGGACGGATCATATTTTAATTCCCAAATATAGGGTGCAAAATCACCTGAGGAGGAGCGAGGAAAAATACCATATGAACTTCCAAGATTTTTGCCACCTGTGGAATATTTCTTCTTACCATCTTTAAAAGTATCCCAACTAGTGGTATATGATTTACCATTGATGTTTGAAGTCGCGCGATATCCCCATTTAGAAGGATTATTGACATTTTTGATCCAATCTTTAGTCGTATTGTCTGATATTTGAACAGCGGCTGAGTAGAGACAAGAACTTGGAGTAGGGCTGAGCGATCCTGATGGTCCAGGAGTTATTGTTAATCTCGGTGTGACCGTAGGAGTTGTATTACACGGTCTTCGCACGAGTGAATCTATCTGAGTATATTTACTTCCTCCTGCACAATCCATCAGCGTACCACCCGTGAACACAGATTGACCGTGAAATCGGCGAAAGATGGATGGATCATCAGCTTTTAACCAACCTGCAAACGTACCATCGCACCATAAAATTGCCGCATCACCACAATTGCCATTAGTTCGATCGGCATCAATGATCCCAAGCCAATCCGCTTGAATTGTCCATGTTGGGGTAGGTGTTGTTCCTGGTGGTGGCGTAGGTTGTTGCTGATCAGGTATATTTAACACAAATTCAACGTCCATTGTTTTTATGGTATTATCCGTGCTGATACAACTGGTTTGGGCTTGGAAACTTGCTCCATTACATGATATGAATGTTTCAGAAGCGGCCTGTAATGATTTCAAAGTTCCAACTTTATCTCTATATTGTTTTAACAATGTCATCTTGACCTTGATCGGATCAAATTGAAAAGAGACGTCATTAATTTGGAAATTGATGACGCGGTTTGATTCACTTAATGCAGTTACGTCTATTTCTTTATTGGTTTGGGCTCTACGTCCTTCTGAAGTTTCACCTAAAATCGTGAATCTAATTTTATTCAATTGAGAATTGCCTGATGGTAGTGGGCCATTTATTCGGATTCGGCCATTGAAATTGTAGTTTGCAACGGCTGGTGAGTCCGTTGGTGATTCTTCTGTGACTTGCGTTGGTTCGGGCTCCGTAGGTTCTTGTTCATCCGGAGCTGGTTCGACTTCAGTTGGAATTGGTGTTGGGGTCCGGGGTTCTTTACTTATGCATTTTTTATAATCCGGGCCCCTTTTGAAACTACAGATGAGACTATTTAGACAGTCGCCGTTTCTGGCGCAGTCGCCACCTTCTGTGACTTTGCCATTAGTACAATAATACTTATATGTTAAATCACAGTATTGTCCTCGATTTCCATTTTCATCCGTATCCCACCAAATCATTTGATCGCTCGTATAATTTGGACAAATACTAGTTTTATCGACACAACGTAATTTTAGTGATCCTTCTGATTTTGTTGATCCATCGGGGGTACAAAGCCGACCGCAAAACGTACGAGGAGGAATTGCTTGAGGATTAGACTGAATTTTTTTAAGCAGTGTATTTCCTAGAAATAATCCGGCACTGATGAAAAGAAGTGAACCGAGCGCAAAAAGAGAGGCGATTTCACCTTTATTAAATAAATTATTTTTTTGACATCTACGCATGTGTTCATCATTTGACAATCTTGTAATTCGCTCCTAGAGTCGTCCCGACGGTATTTTTTCCATTTAATCCTGTGTATGTTTCCAAAGGATCAAAGCTGATCAGTGTTTTGGTGACTTCTTTTTTTGCCACAATGTCAAACGTGAAGACGGCTCCTTCTCTAAGATTGTCTTTATTATCTGGTTTTACGGCGGCATGAAAAAATAATACGCCTGGTTCTGTTGTTCTTTTATCTTTTATTACGGTGTCAAATGCACTCCCAAGTTGGGGATTGGAGAGGGTAATGACAGCAGGATCATATGTCAAGCCAATATCAACTGCCGTGACTGGCATTTCACTAATATTGACCGAAGCAGTTTTCTTTTCACCAACCGTCAATGTATCTGTAGCTGGAGAGATATTTAACGTTGTATTATAAATCTTTTTAGTTGTAGGCGCCGGCTGACTAGTTTCCTCAGGAGTAAATGGGGTTGTATTAGTTTTCTTAAAGAAATAACCTCCGACTAAAAAACTAATTATGAAAATAGTAATTAAAAGTGCAATTAGAAGAAATCGACGGTTGCTATCGAGTTTCTGGAGCTCAACTAAATCTTTTTTTAAACTGGTTTGTATTTTTGACACTAAATTATTCATATAAGATCATTCTAGGTATTTATAATTCAAATTGTCAAGTGGCAATTTTTTGCACGTTTTTGCAATGGGAAAAAAATGCCACGTAGATCCCGTAGATTCGCACCTGCGACGCGAGGACGAAGACCTCGGGAGCAGGGAAGAATTCTGCGGGATCAAGGGATATTCAACCCATTCCAACTAGTATATACAATACAGGGGGAGGGTATATTATAATTTTACCAGTTGACAAATAAATAATAGTTATTGATAATGAATTAAGACCAATGTTATGCTGAATTTACCTGCCCGCCTCTGGAGGGTTTCAGCATCCTATGTCATTCTGGCTAGTCCAGAATCCAGATTATGAAATCAACTATATATACAATCACTAATTGTCCCTTTTGCAAAGCAGAAAAAGATTATTTAACTGCAAACAAACTTACATTTGAAGAAAAAAACTTAGAGGAACATCGAGAATTTTTAGCAGAGATGCTTGATCTTTCTGAAAAATGGGCGGGCGTGCCTTTTACAGTCATTTTAAAAGATGATGGTTCTCAAGTTAAGCTGAAGGGATTTACCAAAGAGGAATTTGACAAAGCCTTTGGTCTTATTCCTACTGAAGAATCCAAATCAGCGGGAGCTCCAGCAGGAGCTGAAAAAACTACGCCACCGGCAAAGGACGTTGTAGTCCCAGATGAAAAACTACAAGGAGTTATGGATAATTTGACAAAAAAAGCAGTCGAACCTGCATTGATGTCAACGATGCCAAATGTTGCGACACCTCAAAATATTACTGATACTGGATCGCCAGTTATTCCTCAATCTAACTTGCCATCAGAGGCTTTAGTTAATGGAATTGCGACTCCAGAACCGGCTAAGCCAGTTATGCCTCCTTCAACCGTTACCGAGTCAGCGCCATTAAATTCACCGGTTAATGAACCGATTAATCAACAGCCAGTTTCATCTGCTAGTTCATCACAAGCACCGGCAGCCGACCAAAACCCACATCCTGTAATCCCCGATTTACCACAATAATTCACGTCCGCTACATTATTGATATATAAATGCTTATTGACAACTATTTTTTAATAATGTTATAGTCAATAATATTGTAGTCATGCAAAATCAATTAGTAGAAGCAAAGCGAGATCTTATAATTCATAAAATAACCGGTATTCTTCTTGACGCACTGCAAAATGATGATCTCGAACCTGAAGACGGAGCGATCATTGCCGGCTATCTCCTCGAGCGGAAGAAACAGATAACTGATGAAAAAAGCCTCAATCAATTTATGAATGAAGTTGCCGAAAAACTGGATATATTTCGCGGATTTATAAATCTACAAAAGGAAAAAGATTCCCAGAACAGTCTTGATAACCAGAAATTGGAAGACATTAAAAGTCAGTTAGTCGAATTAGCTAGAACGCAATCTAATTAAATATGGCAGCCACACCTGATATACAAATTTCCCGTCAAGCCGCCAGAGGTATTGCGGAAATGATGCCTCGTCCTGATGTGACTCCGACCATGATCGGTGGTATGGCAGCGGGGGATAGGGCAGTCTTTGAGGATGCTCGTAAGGCATTTGCGTCAGGTCAGGTTGAACAAGCACTTCATACTATTGCCGGTGATATCATTCCCTATAGTCAACAGGATACTGAAAGAACCATAATCACGAAGTTAAGTACTGCCCGTGATGCTGATGGTAGAAAAGCTAACCCAACTGATGCCAGAGAAATAACCCGTGTCAATACCGCAGGGACTGAGGTGGAACGGGTTCGGCAATTTGCCGAACAGGGAATTGTTGATCCCGTTATGGCCGACGAGCTGGTTAACTACATGCGGACCAATAATCCGATTATGAGAGAGGTACTGGATTCGTTGCCCACTGCCGCTGCCCGTCGTGCCTATATGGAGAGATATATAAGAGAGTCTCAGACTTTTAAAGCGGAAGCCATGCAACTATTTAAGGATAGATTAGCACCTGGTGACGGACCAAAGAGCGAAGTTGATGTTATCCGACTCAGGCAACAGGTCGCAGATTTAACAGCGGAATTAGCCCTGGTTACTCCGAGAGGGGATTTAGATAGAGCTCGAAGAGCCCTTGATAGAGCTCAAGCAGCAAAAGTGGCACGTGCAGTTGAACAATCTCAACTTGAGGCTACCCAAAGACAACTTACCAACCTTGAAAGCCAAATCGGTTCGACAGATGCATCTCTTGCTAGATATGATGCTGAACATACTCGCATTGAAGCAGAGATAACTAATAGGAATAGCGATTTAGCATTAATAACGGGCGCCGATCCAGCTGATGAAGCAAACAGAATAAGAATACGACGTGAAATAAATAGTCTTCAATCTAATCGAGCTTATGTTGAATGGGATCGAGCTCGAGGTATTAGAGATAACTATGATAATTTGCAGACGAGAGTCGCTGCATTAGCGCCTACACTTAATCCTCTTAATGAAGCGGTTGCGAGAAGAGAGGCAGAGGTTAAGAGGTTAGAAGAGCAAGTAAATCAAGGTTTATCACCACAAGATAGACTGAAAAAAGAATCGGAATTAAGAGTTGCTCAACAAAATCTTGCCGATGCTCAAGATCGTCTTGAAGCGGAGATGATATCAATGCATCGCAATATAACCCACATCGCCCAAGATGCGATGACGACCGCGATCAATGGTTCTTTAGAGGATGCCAAGGGTAAATATTTGGAAAAAGCCCGTGAACAAGCCGGAAAGGACAAGACTGAAAAAGATCGGGTTGCCTTACTGGCTCAAGACAAACTGGCGAATATCTGGAAGCGCCGCGATCGAGATTATGGCCGTTTTGGTTTAGGTCGCCGTTGGCTCGGAGCGACAACTTTGACTACTCTTCGACCCGATCTCAACCGGACGACCAGAAGAATGAATGTGCTTATGACCGGCGGTAAGGATGGACTGCTTCGCGACATTGAAGCAGTTCCAGACACCGAACTCATGGGGCGGGGAGTCGGGATGACCCAAGCAGAAGTGACCGCATTCCGTGATAAATTAAAAGACAGTCAGTTTAGAAGTGATTTAAGCAATCGGTTGTCAGGAGAATTAGCCACCGATTATCTTCTTTCCGGCGGCAATTTCAACCAAGGTGTGGTTCGAGCCATGGCAGGATCACCACTCGGTGTTGAATTAATCAGAAGCGGGATTTCAAAAGCAGAACAAGTTTTGAGCCTTTATCCGGATTTGCAAGCTGATTTAGCCCATATCAGAAGTCTCGAAGGAACAAACCATTTTATGGCTGAGCTTTCCAGATCGCGTTTCGCCAGAATTGCTTCAATTCTTGCTGCTGTCGGGATTCTTGCAATTGGCCCGGTAACCGCAGTCCATGCCGCTGCAATCGGTGCGACCACGGTTGGTTCACCGCTTCTGAAACATCTGTTTTTATCCAAGTTAGCATAGACTATGCAGTAATGGTATGTGGTGTACCCGGAGGATGACTGCGTGAGATATTCGCATGAGATGAGGCAGGAGTATTAGTTCCTGCTCCGGAAGAGGTTGTTGAGGATATCTCGTTTTCCTCACGTGGTTTAATAAAGAATAATAAAGCCGTCAAAAGACCAAGATTAGAAATATCAATACCTTCTTCTTTCATTTCATCTTCCCATTGTTTGAGTTCTTCATACTGGACCCCGCCAGCTTTCAGTCCACCACGATGATATTTGTACATCCGTCTCCATTCTGCAGCCGAGATCGCCAACGTTCCGACACCGTGTCTTTCTCCAAAGCTCTGGGCCTCCAGTAACCCGGCAGTGAACTGAGTCGTAAAATTCGTTCCTTGTTGTTGAACCATGCGCTCCAGCATTTGTCCTGATTCAGTTTGAGCAAACGACTCAAGGTCCAAAGTTTGCCAAAGTTTGCTTTTGGCAACGGCCCATTGTTGATCAGGTGATCCGCCGCCGCAGTCACCGACCTGGGTGATAATGTCAGCACGACGTTCCGGAGGATAGATATTGTCAAAATTAACCAGTGGATTTTCTCCGCCAGATAATATCCGTAAAAATACGCGGTGTAAACCGTCTTTACCTGATGTAATGATATTAAAATCTTCAGCCATTCTTTGTTTGTCAGTACATCTGACACCGCGTCGGTCGAGAGGTGAGTATTCATCTTCTATACCATATGTCAACCGTCTGACCGCCCGGGCTTCGTTATTTCTATTCTCTTTTTCTAGTTGTTGGGCGTCAGCCTCTCCTTTTCTTCTGGCAGTGTCAGCCAAAAGTTGACTCCGTTCTCTCATGGTATCAATCATTGAATCGGACATAACTCCTTCATAATCTCCGAGCAATTTTTCCTGCTCGGTGGCTTGTTCAGCAGCCCGTTCAGATTTTGGTCGACTTCTTTCTTGACGAGTCAGTTCATCGACTTCTTGCTTCATGACGTCGAGTTCACTTTTAATACCGCCTTGTCGTTCACCTTTGGCATTAGCCCGGCCATAGACATCATCTTCAACTTCCTGATAAACTCGGGTATCTTTTTTTAAGTCACCGTCATAATCATCAACGTGTTTTTCAATTCTGATTTCGAGATTATCCCGTTGACTGGTAAGGCGCAAATTTTCAGCAGTCAATTCGGTTCTTTTTGTTTCTAATGATTGTCGTCTAGCAGATGTCAGACCGGTTCCTTTTAGTTCTGTATCTAATCCCGCTACAACCGCTTGATTTTCATTAATTTTAGCGTTTAAGCCTGTTGTTTCTCCTGTCAGAGAGACGATCTGTCTGACTGCGGTCGGATGACTGATACCACGTTCACGGCTGAGATGCAGTGTCATGTCTTCCATGACGTCTTCGACATTGCGTCCTTGTCGGAGCTGCTCCTCAGCATCTTCCAGATTAACTTTTTGACCGCTTTCAGAACTTAAACGTCGTTTGATTCTATCCTGAACACCTTTAATCCTATCGCCAGCAGCTGCTTCAGCTGAGGACTCGGTCGGTTTTAAACCTTGAGCTTGCAGCCGGAATTGTTCGACCCGGCCGGACATTGCCGCCTGAAAATCAGAAGTATCAGCAAATAATTGTTCAGCACGTCTCAGTTGTTGGTCTAGCGGTTGTTGAGCTACATCGGGAAAAAGATTACGGAAAACTTCAGATTGAGTAAAGCGGGTGAGGACTCGTTGACGTAATTCCGTATATGTTGCAATGGTTCTCGCATCAGCATTAGCCAGACGCGGATCAACTTCTCTGAGGATAGTATTAAGTTGTTTGCTATTGTTGGCTGTTCTTGTGTGTAAGTCGATACCTTGTTCGGCAGCGCGTCGTGTCACTTCCGCATAAACTTGATAATCAACCACGGCATTATCAGCCCGTTGCAACCGTTCTTGTTGAGGCGCCTCAAATTTACTCCTAAGCGCTGTGGATTCTTCCGGTGTTTGCGGACGGATTCTGGGCCGGGACGCTTCGACCAAAACCTGTTCGGGTGTTTTATTTTGATGATACCAGTCAATAGTCCTTTGTGCGTTTGCATCGATGGTGATGCCGGCAGGTGCTTCTCCGGGTCTTAAACCAGCTGCAGCGATTTCTTGTGTGGAAAATGGTTTTTCCTGTTCGGGCGTTGCCGGCACCACTTGCGTTCGAATCGGTTGTGCTCTTCCAAAAGCGCTTCTTCTTCCACCGAGTACCGGCCGGTGTGGCCGAGGCATAGATCTATTAATAATTGGTATTCGCATAATATTATTTAACAGCTGTCAATTTTTTTAGCTTATCCTGAATTTCCAATAATTTTTCTTCATCTTCTTTAGCGACATCAACACTTTTAAAATCAACAAATACTTTTTTATATGGTGCCCAATGATTCATCAGATCTTTCAAAAAAAGGACAAGTTCTTCATGGTTTTCCAGCATGTTTATGCTAGTGAGGATGTAGCGGGCGGATTTTGACATTTCAGTTGAGGTCATTTCTCCACGTTCAAGTGCTGCAACCATCGCTGTCGTTAGCTGGTCATAAGCTTGTTTTTTTTCTTCGGGTAACAGCGGAGTCATAAATAAACTATATGAATATTATTTAGAGTTGTCAAGAGGGGTATTGGTTTAAGAATTATTAATCTCTTATCAACCTCGGAGGTTGATTTTGACTAGTGGTTTGGAAAGAAATAAAAGGATAAATCGTGTAATCAAAGTATGCGATTTCGGATCAAAAAAATTCGCAGCAATATTTTAGATTCTAAATTCCTGAATTTGAAATTGTAAGATAAATATTTATTATTCTCCTAAATCAATTCCAAGTAGGCGATTGATGACTTCTTTTTTATAGCGTCGGTCACCGCGGGAATTGATTCTTATTGCCGGTAATTTTCCTCGCTTTCCCCAACGCTTTATTGTTAGGGGAGAGACTCTGAGGATATCGGCAACTTCGCGAATAGTAAGAAGATCAGGTAAGTCATCTAGTGATATTTTGTTTGTTTTTTTGTATCCTATTGACATAGTGCGTATTATATAAGTAGTAGATGATCTTGTCAAGAGCATTGTATCAAGACGTTTTTAACTATGAAACATGAATCATGAAACATGTAGCATTTTTTATGATTTGATATTGAATACTAAATACTTAATACTTTATACTAAATACTAACTATGTACCTTGGTCCTTTTTATTTTGATACCAAAGAAATTTTCTTAATTATTGCAGCTATTTTAATCGGATGCGCATGGTTTTTTGGTTGGCAATTATGGTGGTTTGATAAAGAAAAATTGTTGACAATAATTATACTGATATTGATTACCAAGGGATTGCTGCCTTCAATTCATAATGAAGCTTTTTTTATTTTAGGGTTGGTGACAATTTTTTTAACCCTGTATCTTTCAGTATTTCAAATAGTTTTATTTTTCTTTATCTCCTTTTTACTCTTTCGGCTCTTGAAAGTGATCTAACGATCTTGACACCCGTCGGGTGGATTTACCTTGACACCCTACGGATTTTATCCTAATTTTTCCCTATTTAGGTTTAAAAAAATTTTGATAAATTAACGGCAAAGGGAATATTGTGGGACATATACACACCACCAGGGTTTGTTACTTGGAGTAGGCGTTGGTGTAATTGTCGTTAAAGGAGTAGGTGAGGGAGTGGGACTTAAAATAATTGTTGGTGGTATTATTGTCGGTACTGGTGTCAATTCGACCGTTGGTGATATCAATACTATCGTTGGGCTTACCTCTGGAATTGAAGGTGTCGGAGTAATTTCGATAGCATCATTGACAGATCGAAAAGCATTTATTCTTCCATATCGCCAGTAGTTTCCAGTACCGGAAATATTATCAGCATTAATTTCGATCAATGATCTAATTTGCACATTGGAGAAATTATTATCCATAGATCTCAAAAGACCTGCTAAACCTGAAACATGAGGGGTTGACATCGAGGTACCTGATAAATTTCCATAATTGATCGGTCCTATATTGTTCGTATGATTTGGCATAGTTGAATAAATATTTGTTCCAGGAGCTGCTACATCGACCCAACTTGCCCCATAAGTTGAAAAGGAAGCTTTAACATCATTTTTATCAATAGCGGCAACAGCAATACAATTGTCATATAGGGCTGGATATTGTGCCTTGCTTTTTCCAGTATTCCCGGCAGCGCAAGTAACAACTGCGCCTTTAGTCCAAGCATAGTCGATTGCATCTTTTAAAGTTTGTGTTCCGACCGATCCGCCGAGACTTAAATTAACAACGGAAGCATTATTATCGACTGCAAAGCGTATACACTCTGCGATCCATGAATGATATCCTGAACCATGATTGTCAAGTGCTTTAGCGTTGATAAGTGAGCTATTATATCCCACTCCGGCAACGCCTAAATTGTTATTCGTTTCCGCAGCTGCTATGCCGGCTACATGAGTTCCATGACCATAAATATCATCAATACTTATCTCATCAGTACAATTTCTTTGAACAACAATTTTTTGACTAAGATCAGAATGGTTTTGATCGATACCGCTATCAACGATTGCAATTCTAGTTGACGGCGACCCTTTTGTCGAAGTCCACGCCGATGTATCATTGCCAGCTGCTATGATTTTAAACATACCCCACTGGGCGTTGTTGATAATTCCAGGGTCATCAGTCAGCTCTAATGCTTGGACTTTGTAATCAGGTTCAATAAATTCAATCATCGGATCAGATTTTAAAAGTGAAACATACTGACTAATTTTGTTTGTTGGTAATCCGACGCTGTATGTTTTCGGAATTTTCAATTGCCTGATAAATCGCAAATTTAGTCGTTTAGTCATCTCTTGGACTTTGGATATCGATTCGACCTGTCGGGTTCTGATTATTATACGATCCGTTGAATTAAGATTTTCTTTAAGATTGTTATCAAAGACTGCTTGAACTTGTGTGAATAAAACAAAATAGAGGAGGAGAAAAAAAACAACTATTACATTTTTTCTCATAGTTAACATTATAGACTACATCCTCTTGATGTCAATGTCAAGATGGTTTTTTTGTAAAAAAGCTCATTGATGTAGTTTAATTATCAATTGGGGGTTCAGGAATAATTCCAGAAACTCTGATAAATTCAGGTTCTACTCCATGGGGGATAACGACTTCAGGATAAACAAACATGCCCTCTTTATCAGATGGTTTTAGCCTTGAATATTTATCTAGTGTCAAAGCTCTGTCCCAATAATCTTGTGCAAATCCGCCATCGTCACCGTAATCACGAAGACCACGCGAGGCTTCTGTGTACACACCCTGGTCGGTGACGAGTGTTCCTGCAGGATCGACCTTCATCTCAACGACCACTGCTCCGGGTTTCCAGTTACGTCCTCTTTTACTCTTATCATAAGGCATACCCTTATCAGGATAAGCGAAAACAGCATCTGCGCGAGAGAATCCTTCTGGAGCTTTTTCATCAACCACTCGATCTGTTTTGGATCGATCGGGTGATTTATACTGCTCATCAGTGGGTAATAATCCCTTCTCGGCTATTTCCTCGAGGCGGGCTTCGGGCATTACAAAATAAACACTTTGATATCCCTCTGGCACTTCCCCAAAATCCCGTCTAAGCAAAGGATTTTCCGGATGTCTTTGTTTTAAATCACTCAATAACGTTTTTTGTCCTTCATTACTTGTCGGAGTCTCAGCGCCATTATTCCAGGCTTCAACTTCTGCTGGAAGCGCCTCTACTACCCGTTCTACATAACCTACCGTTGCATCGACCAGATCTAGGAGTGGCTCTTTACGAGAATACTTTTTACGTAATGCTTGTATTTTAGCCTGTAGTTCAGGAGAAGGAGTTTCTACTTGAGGATTGAAAGCTACGCGTAATAAATTATCCGGACCGATACCTGCTCCGTGTGGTAGTTGAATAACAATTCCGCCGGCCCTGACAGAATGATACATACTGATAAGTCGATCCTCAACACGAAGATATGTCATAGCGGGATTTTGATCTGTGGCTGCAATACTGAGATCCCTAATAATTTCAGAAAGCTCTGAAGGAACTTCAGCAATAGGAGTATCGGCACCAGTTCTACTCATTCGATTCCTATTGATTTCATCAAGGTTAATTATATTAGTCAACGGTGTGACAAAGTTACTGCCACCCTCAGCTTCGGCAATATTATGAATTCTGGAACTTGCCTGGTCCATTCTGTCTATAAGTCCTCGTTCTTCAATAGCTTCCAATACGTGTTTTGGCCCTTCAGGTTCTTGAGGAAGAACTTCAGTTCTTTGTCTGTTAAGAAATTTGAATAAACCTCTGTTCCTCGGTTGTTCTGCTTGCGGTGTTTCCCTTACCGGATCTTTAAGGAGTTCTCCCTGAGGTCCGAAATGGGTTGCCTCAAATATTGCTCCGGTTGGAAGTGGTGCTTCATTCATAATGCTTTTTGCGTGATATAATTATTCATTAAATCAATTGATTGTTGAAGTTTGCCTTCGTGGATAAGCTTTTCTGCCTCTGTGATACCTAAATCTTTATCTAGCTCTTGTTTTAACATCAGATGCTTATGAACAATGTTACTTAACTCAACAAACTCATCATCCAGTATAGGAAGAATTTTATCTATCTGTTCATCAGTTATCGTGTCAGGAAGAGCGCGAAGTATATACTTTGAAATTTGGGCCGCGCGCTGTAGAGTGATTTGTTCCTTTTCGAGTCTGTCAAGCAGTAAACTCGCGACATCCGTTTCAAGATCATACAATTTTTGAGAGGTCACATTATTTAAATAATATAATAAAAATAATTCTAGTCAAACGGAAATAATTATCACACTCAAAGGTGATTAACCTCAAAATCTGATGCAAACTTTGAGCCTATCCACCTCTAAGGTGGTTAGGCTCGACTTTTGTATCGATTTTTTCCACTTGCAATTTTGAGGTAGATATATATAATAGTAGGATCTCAAAGACCAAGGGTTCTCGCGATAAGATCGGAGGTAAAATTAAATTCCTTTGCAAGAGAAAAACATGCCCAGTAAAATCAAAACGCAAAAAGTTGCTTCGATAGTTGACAAACTTCAAAAAACACCAAATTTTGTTTTAGTTGATTGTCAAACTACTACTCATAAAAAGTTGGAAGAATTGAGAAAAAAGCTTCACGACGGCCGCTCATCTGAAGATAGAAAGCCTTTTTTCGCTGTAAAAAATACATTATTCAAAATAGCCCTTCAAAGGGCAAAAAAAATAGATTTATCCGACGATTCCGCTCTAAGAGGCCAAACGGCCCTGTTGACTTTGCCTATGGATTGGAGCGACGACTTAAAAACTTTTTATACATTCGTAAAAACTGAAGGTACTCTCAAGTTTAAATTAGGACAAATTGATGAAAAAATATATTACGAGCAAGATCTTTTGAGATTGGCACAATTACCGGGGAAAACCGAATTGATTACTAAGATTATTATGTCCTTTAAATCACCACAAACAAGATTGGTAAGATCGTTAAATCACAATATGACGAGGTTAGTATATATATTGAGAAATAAGGGAAATTAATAGTAACTCATAGAAATGGGGTGAAAAAAAGATGACCGATACAAAAACTGAAGAAAAAAAATCCACCTCCGTTGAAGCTACTGTGGACAAGTCAACTTCCACTGAGGCTAAAGTAGAAAAGGGAACAAAGCTTTCTTCAAAAATTGACAAAATCGCAAAAGAGATCGAAGAATTAACAGCGATTGAACTTTCAGAACTGTCTTCATATCTTGAAGATAAGTTTGGAGTTTCTGCAATGCCGATGGCGATGGCTACACCGATTGCTGGTGGAGCACCTGCTGGGGCTACAGCAGAAGCAGAGGAGAAAACTACCTTTAATGTTATCTTGGCAGAAGCAGGAGCAAATAAATTAGCAGTCATTAAGGCAGTCCGGGAATTAAAACAAGATCTGGGACTAATGGATGCAAAAAAACTAGTTGAGTCAGCGCCAAAAGAACTTCTTACAGGAGTTAAGAAGGATGAAGCAGAAGCAGCCAAAAAAAAGCTTGAAGAGGCAGGAGCTAAGGTTGAATTGAAATAATGATAATTGATGTAAGAAGTGTGATGTGGGAAGCTAGAAAATGAAGTGAGAAGTGTGAAAATTCCCACTTCTAGCTTCAAAGTCTAACCTCTAATTTCCCACGTCTCATTTCCAAATATTCTCCGCAATCCCCTTGACATTAATTCAAACGATATGATACTCTTTAAATTAAATAGCCATTTTATTTTAAAAAAAATATGAAAAATAGGCCACAGGTTGTTGCAATGCTCTTATTCATTTTCTTAATTCTGGCAATCACTTTGACAATATTCTTCGCGACCAAAGAAGGTCGAGATGTTCGTTCTCGAGCACAAGCAGTCCCGCTTTGTACCGGCGCAGTGACAAACTTTGTCCCGAATGATCAATGTCCAAGTGCAGCTACCGATCAATACTTTAAATCAGCTACTATTACCTGTGATACTGGAGAAACGCTGACGATTGGAGCCGCAAGTAATGTCACGGGGTGTATTTCAATTACTGCCCTTAAGGCTGAAGCTCAAGCCACATGTCAAAAAAAATGTTTAATGCAAAGTTTGCCTTCAGGGTCACCAACAAGTGCAATATCTCCACTAGTTGTTACACCAACTCCTAAATGTGATTTCGGAAGTATGCAGGTGAGAGGCCTCTGTGGTACACCTGCACCAGCTATAGATCAAGTCAAAAGTAATTACGGTGATTATACATGTCTAAGTGGAGTGACTGGTACTGTCGGAGACGCCAACACATGTCGAAGTTTCGCTGAACTGGCAGTATTAGCTCGACAAGCATGTGTAGCTAATTGTACGACAACGAATGTGACACCAACTCAGATACCCGTACCGACAATTACTTGTAGAGAGGGTGTCAGGGAATCGCGTCAGGTTCTTTGTGATATGCCAACTCCTGAGCTCGTTGCGACAGTACCCCCATTCACTGCCGCAGTGACGCCTGGAGCAAATACGACTATTCCAACTCCAATCCCTCCAATTTTAATCAAAGTTCAAGGGATGATATTTACCTGTCTTGACGGGTCTGTAGAAAAGTATCCGACCGATATGTCACCATCAGCTTGCTATACTCCGGAAGAGTTTGCTAAACGACTAGATGAGTTAATGCGTGGCGGTTGGGTCCCATGCAAAGGCAAGTTGTCTCCAGCATGCGCTGCGCTTTCAGGTACGCCATCACCCACAGGATCATTGACTCCATTGCCCACAGGGCCGACATGTTCAAGTAAATCTAAAGGAGATTGTAATTGTGACACAAAGATGGATATTATTGATTTTGAATGTTGGCGTAAACAATATAATGGTGAAGCACTTTGTCAATCGGCTGATTTTAACAGTGATGCCAAATGCAATCTGAATGACTTTGAAATATTGCGTCAAAATCTGTTTAAAACGAGTACGAACTAATATTTATGTCTAAGGCGAGATTGGTTATCATCGGAATAGTTTTTATATTTTCAGTCGCTTTTTTTTTATTGCTTTTAAAAACTACAGTATTTAAGACCCAAGCAGCAGAAGACCCTGTTTATATTTTTTTTGATAAAGACGTTATAAAAACAGCTGAACTTACCGACACGCAAACTCCTGGTAGCCAACCCCAAATTCCGGTTAATATTTATTTCCAAACTAAACCGGAAAATAAAATTTCCGCCGGTAGTGTCCAACTTAAGTACGATCCGATGATGTTAACTGTTTTAAGTTCGACAGGTGGACAGATTGAAACAACGTGTAAAAATAATGATCAGAGCTTAATCACTCAGGCTAAGTTTACTAATGATTCTACGGCCGGCGTTGTCACGATTTCTAATGTTTTATTGGATAATGATAATACAAAACTACCACCCCATTTACCTTCAGGTATTTTCTGTATGACTACGGTATATTTTCAACCAAAATTTAACCCCCTTCTTTCTGCAGCAAAAGTCACCACAGTTTCACTAATGACTGATCCGGCCTCCTGTGAAGTAGTTGGTCCTAGTAAAACCTATGGCTGCAATTTTTACGCAGATAAAAAAAGTATTACTATCGACTTAAATAATATATTACCAACGCCTTCAGCTGCTCTTGGGGTAAGTCCAACTCCGACTCAATCGGTAGTCGTCACATCTGCTGTGACTCCGACTGAAGGAGTAATTACACCAACGGTATCATTGGCTACACCATCAGCAACTCCAGCGACGACGACACCACCACCGCTTGGAGGTGCTTCCTATAAATTTATTCCAACGACAGTAAAGACAGGTCTTGGAGGGACTTTTGAGATAGCAATAGATGTTGACAGCGGTAAATATAAATTAGTTGGTGCTGATTTATTTTTGAAATATGATTCGACTAAGTTAGCAGTTCAGCAGGTTAAATCAGGCAATTTCTTTGAATTTGCCACCTCTGATCTTTCAGTCCCGGGTTCTGCATATGTAGTTGGCGTCGTGACCAATCTTGATCAACTAAAGAGTGGCCGTGGTACATTAGCGACATTAGTTGTTAAGCCGCTGACTTTAGGAAATTCAACAATGACGGTGCAGTGTACACAAGGGCAGACAAATGATTCTAACATCGTTGATGGCAATGCTGAAGATGTTATTAATTGTAGTCTAAATGAAACGGTATCAGTAAACGTTTCGGACACAGTACAAATCACACCTTCGGTTTCAGTTATACCTTCGATCACAACTCCAAATCCGACAAGCAGTTTGTGTCTCAAAAAAACAAACGGCGATTGTAATTGTTCTGATAATATCGACATTGTTGATTTTGAGTTTTGGCGAAAAGAATATGCAAAAGAATTATCATCATTTAGTTGTGATTTTAATAACGACAAAAACATTAATTTGACTGATTTCAATATTTGGCGGGTTGGTTACTTTAAAGATAAAGCAGTGACAGTGACGCCAAATATACCGGTTACGACGCTATCGGCATCACCGTCAGCTTTACCAATAATTAGTCCAACTGGATCAATAATAATTTTACAGAAAGATGAAATATGATGAATGATGTTTCTAAAAAAAAGGTAGTGTTGTTGCTTGCTGTCGGAGTTTTGGCAGCTGCGTTATTTGGGTATTTTTTAAGCGTCTATGTCTTTAGGACAAGAGCAGTCACTGAACAAATAAATGTTACATTTTCTCCGGCATCTCTTTCTTCCGGCTTGAACGTGGAAAAACAAATAGATATAGTTCTTGCTGCTCCGCAGGCAAAAGGTATTTCCGGAGTTGATTTAACGTTAAATGCCCAGAATGCGAAGATCTTCGACTTGTCTAATGTCTCACCGCTCGGGAGCGATAATAAGAGCGTCTTCACCGAAGTTAAAAAAACAACCACAACTGATGGTTCTTCATCCACTAAAGCATCAGTGACAATATCAGGTGATACTGATCTGCCCCAAATTGTCAGAATGAAGGTATCGTTTAAATGCTTGACTGCTGGGACCGCTAAATTATCAATAGACAAATCAAAATTAGAAGTTGTCGGTAATATTACAAACAATACCTACGATGTTGGTTCGGTAGAAGAAGCAACGATTACTTGTACCACAGATGTTTCTGTGACGCCAGGAATCCAGCCGACAGCATATACCGGCATTTTGCCCACATCTTCAAATTTTGCACCCGGAGTAAAAGCACCTTATTACATGTTTTTTGCGATTGACAAGTCGACTACTACTTCATCTTCAGCAATATCAGCCGTCGACGTCAATTTGACTTTTGATCCTAAAATTGTAGAAATATCGGAGATTGGGGATTTAAAAGATTTTGGTACACTGATGCCAAATCTGCCGGCATCGCTATTACCGCTTGAAAATATCGTTGCGACTGCAACGCCTGACATCAGCACTTTGCCAGCTTTGCCATGTACTAAAATTGATCGGGCTTGGGATAATTCCACCGGCCAAATACACATTTCTTATGTTTGTGTCATGAGTGCTGATAAACTACCGCAGTACCCGGTCATTTCTTTGACTCTCTTAGGAAAAGCACAGGGACAAGGAGAATTAGCTTATCAAAATGCCAAAATAACCGGAAATATTCCACAAGATGCATATGTAGTGAAAACATCCAATGCAAAATATTATGTAGGTGATCAAACTCAAGGAAATGTCAAGCTTAATCTCAAGTTGAAGTTTCAAGGGATTGAAAACAAGCAGCCGGCTGAAAATTTAAGAAGCATGGTCGTAAAATGTAGTCTTTCTGATGGTGGTTTAAGTTCTATCCAAAGTCAATCGGCGACATTTACTTCGGATGCAAATGGTATTTGGAGTGGTAGTTTAAGTTATGGCGTCCCCGCAGGATCTGGCTATAAAGTATTATGTAAAGGTCCAAAACACCTACAAAAGAAGATTTGTGACGCAAAGCCGATAGAGACATACCCCGGCACCTACAGCTGCGATCATGGTCAAATCACTCTTAAAAGCGGAGAAAACAATTTTGACTTTAGTGGAATATATATGTTAGTTGGTGATCTACCACCCCAAAACGGTTTGGTCAATGCTTATGACTTGTCTTTGATAATTAATCTTCTAGACCGCAGTGATGCCGAATCAGTACGAGTCGCTGATTTGAATTTAGACAATAATGTCGGTGCTATGGACCAGTCTTTAGTCATTTCAGCTCTATCACATAAGCTAGATGAGCAATAAGCATGATTACTTTTAAATGGAAAATGAAAACAGATTCTATCGACATAAATTCCAAGTTTTAATTCTCACAATCCTTATTTTAGGGCTCGCTTTTTTTCTATTACGACAATTTATAAGACCATCTGGTTTTTCATCAAAATCTAAGGAGGAGAAAAGGGAAGTGATATTGACTAAAACGCCGTCAGGAGTTACTTTACCGGGGAAAATTAGCTTAAGGTTTAAAGATGACCAAAAATCCTACTCGATTAATGACAATGTTTATCTTTATGCATACGCTGATTCGCTGCAAATACCAATAATCGGATATGATTTAGTACTTAAATACGATAAGGAAAGCTTGAAATTTGTACAAGTTAAATCACTTCAAGACGATTTTGTTGTCAGTTCATTTTCCACAGAAGATGCATTAAATATTACGGGCATTAAAAAACTATCGTCCTCTTATGGAACAATTTTTGATAATAATCAACTGTTAGAGCTGGTTTTTAAACCAAAAAAAGAAGGAAGGGCTAATATAGAGATCGACTTTACACAGGGGAAATCTACAGATAGTAATCTGACAGATGAAAAAGCTACAGATATTTTGGGAAGTGTTGAACCAACATATTTTTACGTTGGAGAAAGGCTTGCATTATCACTAAACCAGGTAAAAAAAACCAAATCAGATTTACAAATTAAATTAGCAGAACTTATCGTTCCAGATGGGCAATGCATGGATTGTATCACAACTCTAAAACTGGATTTGATGAAGGGTGGTCAACGTGAAGTGGTGAATTATCAAACCGGTGGAATTGCGGGTTCACTAAAGCTGACAAGTAATAATTTTGATAACCATATTGAGATAATGAAAATAAATAGCAGTGGGGCGGAATTGATAATAACAAAATTTAATTAAGGAATTTTTTATACATCAAATTTCTATAATGCAGGTGGCGCGACTGGGAGGGCTTCCCGACAGCGCGCAACGAAGTGAGCACTGGCGGGAAGGAAAGGCGCGACAGAATCTGCTTAAATTGATGTATTTAACCATGTTCAAACAAATTAAACAATTGTATAAAAAAGACCCGATAATCCCCATATATTTACTTGGTTTTATTTTACTAGGAATTATTTTATTTCTGGTTCTTCAATCCGTTTCAAGTCCCAAACCTACTATAACTACACAATCAAAAGCGGAAAATATGCAACTTCTTAACACTTCAGGATTATCGAGTTTATCAACAGCAAATATTCTCAGAAATGGTATAAAGAGTGATCTTTATCTAGAGCCCCAAAACTATGATGATCCTTTATATATTGCAAAAAGCGGTAAAGGATTAGCTGCGGTAAATGAATTTATAAATGCACAGTCGACCATACCTCAATCATTACTCGCAAATGAGCCAGAGCAGCAATATATTTTTCCAAAAGACTTCATATCTAATTCATATTTGAGACGAATGTATAAAGATGAAATGTCCAATAGTTATGGAACCATTGAGCGTTATTATTTTAATCAGACAATTAATGGTCTAGAGGTTTTGGGAGCTGAAAGTCGTATTGATCTACAGAATAGTAATAAAATTGTAGGTTTGGAAAATGAACTTCTGATGGACGAGAGTACTGAATATCCAGTATTCACACAATCTCAAGCAGAACAAGTGGCTTTGGATCAAGCTGAATCAACAAACAGCAATCTCGATTTTGTCTTTTGTGATCAAAAAAAAGAGAAACGGGTCATTGTGAATCGGCAATTTTTAGGGACGCAGCAGTTTGATAAAAATTGTATCTCTTTAGCAGTGGATATATGTAATAACGGCGATATTCCGCAAGTTAATACAACTTATTATGTTTGTTTATCCTCAGGTGAAGTCGTTTTCGAACGAAACAATCTTCCTTCTGCGTTGTCAAGGGAGATTAGCAATTGCTCAACTGGGAGCTGTATTAAATCACGGTCAGAAGGGCAAGCAGCTGTTGGAGATGCTGATGTAGATAATTCTTATGATATCTTGAGCGATGTCTATAAATATTATTTCGATACCTTCGGGCGTGACAGTTTCAATTCAAGAGGAGCTACCCTTCGAGCCAATGTTAAAGCAAGGTCTGTAGGGGGACGACCTTGCCCTAATGCCATGTGGGATGGGAGTAAGATGTGGGCGTGCAGCGGGATGGTAGCAACTGACGTTTGGGCTCATGAACTGACACATGGAGTCGTTCAATATACGGCCGGTCTTGGAACATTCTATCAATCCGGTGCATTAAATGAAGCATTTGCTGATGTATTTGGCTTCGGAGCCGACCCAGATGATTGGACAATGGGTGAGGATACTGTTATGGGAATATTGCGAAATTTTCAGAGTCCACCATCTAAGAGTTCCGGAATCGGTCCAATGCCGGACCGAATGTTCAGTCCAAATTTCTATTGTGGGTCTGCTAATGATAATGGTGGCGTACACCATAATAGTACAGTTATAACCAAATCTCTTTACCTAATGATTACTGGAGGGACATTTAGGGATTGTAATATCACACCAATAGATCGGAGCAAAATTCTGGCGGTTTTCTATAAAGCATTAACGAGTTATTTGTCGTCGAATGCTAATTTCTTACGATTTTATAACGATATGTTGAAAGCCTGTGGTGATTTATATGGATTAAGTTCTACGGAATGTACGTCAGTTAAAGCAGCGATGCAGTCGACAGAACTTAATCAACAACTCTCAGGAAGTCAATACGGACCCAATTGTCCCGGTTCAAAAGCGACATATAAAACGCCAGAGTGTGCTGGACAGGCAGGTGCGCCGACTTCAACTCCCGGACCTACAGGTGAGGATACTGAGCCAACGCCAACGACTTCACTTCGGGTAAGTCCGACTCCTGATGATGGTGAGCCGACTCCAACTGACGGCGAGTCACCCGCAGATACACCAAGTCCTACAGATGAAGAACCAACAGAAACGCCTTCGATTACACCGGAGATTAGTCCAACCCCAGTCGATGGTGAATTGACGCCGACTCCTTCGAGCAGTCAAGTCCATCCGGAGGTAAAAAATATTATTTATGAAGAGCCATGCGATACGCAATATTTTGGTGAGCCAGGGTGGGGTTCTTATAGATATGCTCATTATCAGTGTAGCGATGGCCGGACAGGTTGGTCGGGTGATGGCGATTGCCGGTCAAGTGATGATTTGTTGGATGAGGCGGTAAGGATTTGCAGCGGCGAATATCCGGAGCCCACTGAAGGACCAGAACCGACAGAACGACCAAATCCAACTCCGGGGAAATTACAGCTTTCGATAAGATTGAAGTTTCAGGGTGTCAATTATGATACAGCTATTATCGATGGTATGCCAATAAAAGTAGGGCTTATGACGCGTTTTTCTTCGCCGATTTTTAAAAAGACGACGTTTTATCTTAACTCGGATAACACCTGGACCGGTTGGATCGATTATGATCCAAAAGACGAAGAAGGTTATTGTTTACTTATCAAAGGACCTTATCATATCCAACGGAAAGTTTGTCATCTAAAACCACAAGAAGAAATTCCCGGAAGTTATAGACCAAAAGATAATTTCATGACGCTTGAACCGGGTAATAATTCCTTGGATTTTTCCGGCATCACCCAATTTGTCGGAGATCTTGGCAATCAGGATGGAGTGGTCAATTCAATAGATTTTGGTGCATGCAAGTTTTTTTATGACAGAGATGATGACCAGGCCTTACAGATCGCCGACAGCAATCTTGATGGAATAGTCAATACCTTAGATTGCGATTTGATTTATCAGGCGCTGAAATATAAATTTGATGAAGAATGAAAATATTAAGTAACAAGTAACAATCACCAAGAAACAAACAAATTCCAAATTACAATTTCCAAACAAGTTTGTTTTCTTGGAATTTGGTTATTGGTCATTGTTTGTAACCCCCGAGGTTAGACATGGGCAATGATGATAGTAACCGAGGCCATTAACCCCCGAGGTTAGACATGGGCAATGATGACAGAAACCTCGGGGGTTAAAAATGCAGTAGACCTTGACACTAAAAATATGTTATATTTTTCTTAATACGACTGTCATCGCGAGGAACGATAGTGACGAAGCGATCTCGTCAGATGTTTTAGATTTGACAAGATTGCTTCTCCCGACGGGACCGTCGGGATCGCAATGACAATAATACAAATATAAGTTTTTTATAATAAAAAATGGAACCTGAAAAACACGTCAACCAAAAACTTCTCATTTTAGGCTTAATAATCATTCTGATTGTATCCCTCTGGATCGCTATGACGATGTTTAAGGGTAAATCAGCGCAAGACATAGTGGAGCCTGAGACGTCAAATACAGAGACAAATCTGCAAACTCAAAATGCCGTACCTCAAACAGAAGTTTTTGGTTCTTCCCTTAAGATCCAACTTGATAATCCAGCAAATGTCTTTAAGGTAAATACACCTGTGACGTTGACGGTCTATGGCACCGCGACAAAGCCGATTGTCGGGTTTGATGCTGTCATCAGCTTTAATGAAAAGGCAGCAGAATATAATTCTGCTAGTAGTATTAATGACAACTTTCAAGTCTGGCCAAAAGAGGAATTGGGTAAAGTTTATATCACAGCGGGTAAAAAATTATCGGTAACTGGGGCGGTGGAAATTAAAGATTCACCACTATTAAGTGTTGTGTTTACGCCGCTTCAAACCGGAGAAGTGGAGTTTAACCTTGATTTTACTAAAGGGGATACAACTGATTCAAGTTTGATTGACACCGAGACGCAAGATATTTTGGAGCAGGTTTCCGGCATTAAGATTAATGTTCAGTAATTTCAGTAATGTGAAAAAAAAGACTCTCGCACAAATATTATCATTTTTGGTTGTTATCTTAATTTATCCGAGGTTGGTAGCGGCGGGTTTTTTGGAATTTAGCAAGCCAATTATCAATGTTAAAGTCGGTGAACAGTTTACCATTGATGTTAATATTGACGCCGAATCAGACCAGGTACTGTCGACTGATGTAAGAGTAATCTATGATCCTAAATTGCTTCAGATAGTCGATATTAAAGCCGGTAATTATTTTCCCTCAGCACCAAAATTAGATTTTTCTCAATCCGGCAAAATCTATATCGCTGCTTTAGTTGAAAATCCTGGTGATTATCAATCAGGAGCTGGGACCGTTGCGACAATAACTGTTAAGGCATTAGCAAATGGGACAGGAACTTTGACTTTTGTCTGTGAAGATAGGCAGACCGCGCAGGATTCCAATATTGCCAAAAACGATCTTAATGCGACTGATGTTATTGCTTGTAGTCAAAATGGCGATAGTGATATAAAAATTGGAAGTGGATCAACCGGCACGGGAAGTGGAACAAGCGGCTCATCAAGCACGACAAGGACGTCTTCTCCCTCGTCACTGCCAAAGTCTGGTATTGTCGATGATTTTTTCAAAGTAGCTATTCCGGGAATATTTTTATTAGCAATTGGCGTTGGTATTAGATTGTTGCTATAGATTGGTTAAAATTAGTTATAATTGGTCGAAGTTAGTTGAAATTAGTTTATAATACAATTGTAAAAAGCGAAGATATCAATTTTTGCAGGAGATGACCTTATTTTTTATGCAGGTGGCACGATTGGGAGGGCGGTCCTGACAGCGCGCAACGAAGTGAGCACTGGCAGGAAGGAAAATCGTGACAGAATCTGCTGAAATTGGATATTGAGCGAATGATTATGGAAAAAGATAGAATGACTCGAATTGCGGCAATTATCGTAGGTGTAATTTTAGCCCTGGTTTTAATTTTTTTTGGATTTCGAATTGTTCAACAGCGCTTTGGAAATGCTGCCGGTACCCCTACGGATATCGTTGGTTCCAATATTACCACCAATTCATTTGATGTTACGTTTGCTGTCTCTGACCAGTGTGATAACTTTAAGGTGGTTTATGGACTTGATTGCACTCCTTCAGGGACCAATCTTTTTAGTCAATGTGCTGCGACGAATACTGATACAAGTGGTGTATCAGATTGTGGTTGTCCATTGACGCTTTTAAGTCCGAACACTACTTATCATTGGTATCTGGCTAACGGATCAAATACCTACAAAAATGCCAGTATCTGTTATACCTCGACCACCAAAACAGAAGCAGAATCAACTACAACATCTATTACCCCGACACCAACCGCTGTAACCCAGACAGTTCCGACACCGACGGTTTTTTCAAACGCCACGGTCCAGCTTACTCCGGCAGACCAGGTGACTAATTGTCAATTCATCGAAGATCATCTGGGCGAGACACAGGGGAATATCAGTTACACTACATTAGACGTCATGCGTTGTCGAACGCGCTTGACCCCAACTCCCACTCCATAAAAAACGTACCATCGAACCTTTGTTTCATATAATAATACAGTATCAATCGAAGATGTTCGTTTCGAGAAACCTTGGGATTCCCCGTGTCGATCCGACTCCGCCGAAGGCGGAGACGAGATCGCACGAGGGAGGGAGCCCACTGGTTCGAGAAACGGACATCGAGGTTGAATATTGCGCACTTGATGGGGAGGACAGAGTGGCAGAATCTGCTCAAATTACAATTATTATTACGGTACCAGAAGTTTGTAAAAGAATTTAATTGTAGGTGATAAAACTATATCCAACATTGATCTATTCCCAAGAAACGGTATAAACATAAAAATCATAAAAAGCAGGCCATAGCGCTCCAGGCTATACCATTCATGCGCTTGTGATTCCGGTAAAAATCCTCCGACAATTTTGAAGCCGTCAAGAGGGCCGATTGGTATTAAATTGAAAAGTCCTAAAATCAGATTAATTTGAATGGCAAACGCTAGGATTGGAGATATAAGTGGATAAAGGCTGTTTGCGCTTGTCGTTTTAAAGAAATAGATTAATATTGACAAGAGAATAGCCATTAAAAAATTAGACAGAGGACCGGCCAGCGAAATATATGCGCTATCACGGCGGGGATTTTTAAGATTATAAGGATCAAAGGGCACCGGTTTTCCCCAACCAAAGCCAAACATAAGGAATGCGATTGAACCAATGGGATCAAGATGCGCTAGCGGATTTAAAGTCAACCGACCGGCCAGTTGCGCCGTGGGGTCACCAAGTTCATCAGCCACTCGGGCATGAGCATATTCATGAATACTGACAGTAAGAATAAGAATGGTTATATAAAAAACCGCCAATAATGGGTTAGACAAAAGACTTAATAATAACATAATAAATTATGAAGCATAAAACTTGAAACATGAAACTCTTTTATATTGCGTTTGATATGGTTTTGTGATATTATACAAAAATATTAATAAATGTTTCATGCTTCATGCTTTAGGTTTCATGATGCGTGATAAGCATTATGGCACATTGTTTTCATTGTGATAAAACTACTGTTTTAGGTCGTTCTCATACCCATAAAAGGGGAGTCGCCGGTGGTAGGTGGAAAAAGCGCGCTCCAAAAACCAATCGCACTTTCAGAGCCAATATTCAACATGTCACCGCTATTATTTCTGGCGCCAAAAAGAGTATAAAGCTTTGTACAAAGTGTATAAAGAGGATAAAAAAGGATATTGTTGATGGTAAAAAGCCATTTCTTGAGTTGGCTCACTTATCAGCAAGTTCTAAATCCAAAATCCAAAGCTCAAATGTCAAATCAAGCTCAAAGCTCAAAATCTAAAGAATTATGCAATTTATTTGGATATGGGATTTGATTTGAATTTTGGATTTTGACATTTGGATTTTTTTAGATCTCATATCTCTCCAACTCCCCATTCTGTTCTCGATACAGTTTTCCTTTTTGCTCCAGCACTCGTTGTGTGAAAAGTGTTCCTGATAGGTGATCCATTTCATGTTGGATGATTATTGCTTCAAAGCCGGAAAACCATTTTTTTTGGTGTTTACCCTTTTCGTCCATATATTCAAGTAACACCTTATCGGATCTGGTGACCCGTCCCCATATTTTAGGTATCGATAAGCATCCCTCAAGTTTCGTTTTTCTGTTTTTCACCCCCGAGGAGTCCGTTCGGCCACCTCGGGGGTGGGTGGACGACTTCTTTTTCACATTTCCCATTTCAGTTTTCCCACTTCCAACCTCCATATCCAGTTTTTTACTTCTCATTTCCAACGTCAATATACTTGGGTTTATAAATACACTGATCTTGCTATCTGCTCTTGGTTTGATAATAAATATAGCCAGAGGTTTACCAATCTGAGGAGCAGCCAGTCCTACACCTTGAGGATCTGTTTGGTTTTCTAAAGCCACAATCATGTCCTTAATTATTTTTCGTATAGATAAATCAATGAGCTTGATTGGAAAAACCTTAGTCTGTAGAACCGGATTTGGGACCGTTACGATTTTCATGACAATATTTTATCAGATTGTGGTAAAAAATCGAAGATGCCTGTTTTGAAGCGTAACTTGCCTGCCTGCCGGCAAGGCAGGGGTGACCCGTCGGGTGAATTTTGCGGAAAAACACGGCATCAAGATTTTTTTATTAAAAACACAATCACCATCATCCCTAATAACCCCAGTCCGACAAACTCCAAATACTGCGGCCAAAAAACTATGACTAAATTGAGTTTTTTATCCTGAGCGGAGTCGAAGGACCAACCGTTTTCCCATCCATTCACCAACACATGCTCCTTCAACTCCTGACCAAAAATGAATGGGAAAATTTTAAAAAAGAAACTTTTGAATTTTGAACTTTGAGCTTTGAATTTGCTTTCATATGCTTTCCATCCTTCATTAAATGCTTGATTATTCGTGACGATTGATACAGCTCGTGATAAGCCATCCATTTTTTCCAGTCTGATTTCTTTTAACATGGCATAAGGCAAGCGATATAACTTTATTTCATAAAGATCATTGATTGTTTCATCTATTAATGAAATATTGTCAAGATGCAGATTGTAGCCAAGTCCAAATTCATTCATTGGCGGTATGATAAAATATTCAGCCGTCGCTGTTTTATTATGATTTAGTTCAACTTCAATATCAGCCTTTTTGGCCATATTATTAATGACGGCGAATTTTAACGGCCGGCCCTTGACATTTTTGCTAACCACTTTTACCAAATATCCGGAAGAATGAGTCAAATCAGAGAGAACAATATCATAACAGTTATGACTTTTGGAGGATATAAAACGTAATGTTTTTCCATCAATGATGTTTTGGTTAAATTTTCCTTTGAGATTATCACAAGCTTGAGGATTGCGGTCATAAAAAAATGGATCGGTTGTATTGTCATAAATAAGCTCAGCTGACTCAGACGCGATCTTAACCTCAAATTTATCTTGCTTTTTTCCCAGACTAAGACTCAACTTTGTTGTGTCATTGTATTCTGACGGTAAAATGAGACGGTAACTGTCAAGCCCTTTAGGTATATCACTTGATATTGTTAACCCGTTATTTTCTGAAATTTTGATATTTTGCAAGCCCGTTCTGCCGGAAAACAATGTGCGGAAAGGGTAATATACGTCAAATTTTCGATTAGTGTCTGTGTAATACCGTCCATATTTTTCATATGCGCTATCGAGATTGTTGAAATTAACATACGGGCCGATATTATAAGAGATGTCATTTGCATCCGAATTAAGAAATTTATCATTGTGATTGACCTTATAAACCCGGATGGTATTGACGCTTGACAGCTCATCGTTGAATCTGGCCGCCAAACTGTATTTGACGGATTTTTTGATATATTCATCCAGTGCCTCTGAATAAAGGAAAGCCTTCGCCTGCGGGTAGGGGACTACATTTGGGTCAAACAAAATCCAGTCAATCTTGTATTTATCCATCAGCAGGTCAAAAAGATCAAATCTCTGACTATATATGGCATAATTTAACTCCCAGTAATAATTCTCATTCTGTCTGCCCCAGACATCGAAAGATCTATCCATTATCGGCTGCTCAATTCCATACCATAAAAATCCCGAACCCGAATAGCCCCATTTATACACGTTCCAACCCCAGTTCCAACCCTGCGGCATATTTGCGATCCGGCCTTGTCTATCCTGCTTTTTAAAATAGTCAAACAGATCCATGTACGCTTGTGGGATCTTTATTTTTGCCTCCGGGTAGATGAAATTGCCGGTGAACGCCGGAAAACCGAAATAAAATATTCCGCTAACAATAATTATTAAAGTTATTCCTTGGACGATTCTGACCAGAGATTTCTGAAAGATTGCCGATGCGATTTTAAGTAATAATACACAACCTATTCCAAAATTAATTGCAAACAAAAAAGAATAGCCGATTGAAAATTTGGTGAAAGCTATTCTGAATGCTTGTTTGAAAATTGGGATTTTATGTAAAAGCACGGTGACATATGAAAAAGGAGGTGTATCTGTGACAAGGAGTGAAAATAGTAAAATAAAGCTTAAAGCAAAAGTAAAAAGCGCAGATACCCTTTTCGAAGCATAACTTGGGTTCACCCGTGGGGTGAAGTTTGCGAAGAAAAGTGGTATCAAGCGACGTATAAGAGTATACCCAATACTCAATATCGCAATCACAAAAAATCCATAACCGACGATATTGAATAGCGGATGCTGCATGTATTCAAGCCAGGTTAAAAATACCGGGACATTGGCTTTTTCAGCAGTCGTGTTTATCGTTTCGATGATAAATCCCTTGATCAACGCGGCATTACCAATCGTGCCATAAACCTTATTTTTGGCAATAAAATCCTCAGTAGATGATTGGTTATTATAAGCATGTAAATAATCGCTACTATTGGTGAAACTATAGTTCAAGACAGGTAATAACCAATATGCATTGATGGCGAAAGTGATAAAAAGCACGATCAGTGATCGTTTAAGGCGAGTTATAAAAGTGGGCGGGTCCTGTCGCTCAACAGCCCCATCAAGTGCTCGTTTATCAATTTCAAGCGTAGATGACCGTTTTATCGCGATTTGGGATTCCCCGTCTCGACCCGACTTGCCCAAAGGGGAAGACGAGGTCGGACGAGGGAGGGTTCCCACTAGAGCAGAAAAACGCGTCATCAAGCGCCAAAACTGTGCGCTTGATGGGGCTCCCCGTTTCGCGCCACCCGCACCAGTTATTACATACACCAGCAAAAAGATCCCCAACAGCATCAAATACACCATAAAAAGCGGTGGTATAAAACCTTGAGTAGACGATAAAAGAGAAATCAAGGCAAAAATAAAAAGCGTTCGCCGATTCGGATTTTTAAGGTAATATATTAAACTTAAAAATAACCAAGGTAAGGCAGCAAAATGGACGATAAATGCCTCAAGCTGAATATAAAAATTTTGCAGAGTGGATAAATTAACCAGATAAAATAGCGCCGCAAAAAAACCGGCTTTATTTTTTAGATCTTCCTCTTCAAACGGCGCCACTTCACCCACAAGGAAAAATACACCATATACACCAACAAAAAGCATTAGAAAAGTAAACGCCGCTCTAATGATGTTATCCGGCAAAACTATTGAGAGTAAAAAAGTGACAAAAGTATGAGGAAGTGTAGCTGCATAACCATGGCCGCCATAAGTACCTAATCCCTGATATCCCTGCCACACAGCCATCAACCCCCGTTTGAAATTCAGGGCGAAATTAAATTCAGGATGAAGATTGTCCCATCCCGAAAACCACTCCTTTAAGGGAAAACTGAAAATAAGCAAGATTAGTAATATCAGGCTGAGAAGTAACAAATGATATGTTCTATTTGACGGATTTCTTAGCGCAGATACCCTTTTTGGAGCATAAATTGGGTTCACCCGTGGGGTGAATTTTGCGGAAAAAAGCGGTATCAAGGGATATATTTTCTTAAACCCCCGCCTTAGCCAGATCATAAGCTTTCGCTCCTTTTCGATTTAATTTATAAGGTAGTATTAATTTACTGTAGGCTTGTTTGACTTCGGCATCGATCTTTTGATTTTCAGCGATTTTACGGCTAAGAAGTTTTAATTTATTTATATTTTTTGTTTTTTGAAGCTTGCCAATCAGACGTCTGAATGAATTAAACCCAGAAAACATTGGATATCTGGTGGTAATTCCGATTTTTTTACAAATATTTTCAAAATCCGGATTCTGAATCAAACCGTCTAACAT
>Ga0209542_10003376_pt1 | contig 34171 bp, 41 predicted proteins | sample RifCSPhighO2_01_FD_184028 | JGI IMG/M metagenome (GOLD analysis project Ga0209542, IMG submission 184028) | Soil microbial communities from Rifle, Colorado - Rifle CSP2_plank highO2_0.1 (SPAdes) (version 2) | ecosystem: Environmental > Terrestrial > Deep subsurface > Rock core/Sediment ...
AGTTAAAAATAAAGCTGAAGATTTGTATAATAATTTAATTGCAAAAAATGTTGAAGTTTTATTTGATGATCGTGTTGGCCTTTCAGCTGGCGAAAAATTTGCCGATGCTGATTTGTTGGGTATGCCATGGCGTTTAGTAGTTTCTAAAAGAAGCTTGGAGGCGGGAGGTTTTGAGATCAAGGCTCGCAATGATGAAGCTGGTCGTATCGTGACCGAAAACGAACTAATGTCTTTGATTAGTTAGTTTATGTTTAAAAATCTTTTTAAATTTACGGCGAATAGTATTGGTATCGATTTAGGTACGGCAAATACACTGGTTTATTTAAAGGGCCACGGTATTGTTATTAACGAGCCATCGGTTGTAGTCGTAAATCAAAAAACTGGGCGCATTGTGGCCGTGGGGGCCGAAGCTAAACAAATGCTGGGGCGCACACCGGCACATTTAAAAACCATTAGGCCATTGGTTGATGGGGTAATATCTGATTACGAGGTAACCGAGGAAATGCTAACGTATTTAATAAATAAAGCTAATCGCATGGATAAAAAGCTTTTCAGGCCCAAGGTTGTAGTAGGTATTCCTACGGGCGTTACGAATGTCGAGGCGCGGGCAGTGTATGATGCGGCGCGCGCCGCAGGCGCGCGCCAATGCTACCTTATCGAGGAGCCAGTCGCTGGTGCCCTTGGAGTTCGCCTACCTATCAAGGACGCCGTTGGCACAATCGTAGTTGATATTGGCGGTGGCACAACCGACATTGCTGTTATTGCTTCGGGTGGCGTGGTGCGGTCTAAAAATTTGCGTATAGCTGGGGACAAATTAAATGCTGATGTATTGCAATTTATTCGTGACGAATTCAAACTTATTATCGGTGAGAAAACTGCCGAAGCTGTAAAAATTGCCGTTGGTTCGGCTGTTGTTGGTAATTATATGGAAACGATCGTTCGCGGCCGGGATATTTTAACTGGGTTACCGCGTGAAGTTATTGTCACCGATGCTGACATTCGCGAAGCTATGACCAATTCAGTTTCTAAAATCATTGATGCTATATCTGAAGTCCTAGAAACTACCCCGCCTGAAATACTGGCCGACGTACTAGAGCAAGGCATTGTGTTGGTTGGTGGTGGGGCATTAATCGTGGGGCTTGATCAACTAATTCGTACGACATTCAAGGTGCCAGTTTATTTAGCCGAGGATCCACTGACCGCTGTGGCTCGTGGTACAGGTATTGCCGTTGAAGACATTGATTTTTATAAAGAGCTTTTAATTGTGCCTGAATATGATAGATCTATATAAATACAAAAAAACAAGATCGGCCAGGAAGCTTTTTTTCATACTAATTTCTATTTTAGTTGCAATACTTATTTTATTTTTAATATTTTTTAGACTACACCAAAATTCTGAAAATTCAATGAATGAATCAGTTTGGCGCATTGGCTTGCGTGGCCAATCGGTTACCAAAGTTTTTAGAGGCTATTTGTCTTCAAAGAATAAATTAATGAACGAAAATATTGATTTGCGCGACCAGTTGGATACGGCCCGGCTTGAAATTTTAAACCAAAGTATTTATCAAAATGAAAACCAAAAACTCAAGGAAATTTTGGGTCGCAAAACTCATGCAAATTTATTATTGGCCCAAATACTTTCCAAGCCCAATCGTTCGCCCTATGACATTATTATTGTAGATGTTGGGGCCCACGATGGTGTGGGTATTGGCCAGCAAGTTTTAGCTAAAGGCTTTATACCAATTGGTGATGTTGTGGAAGTTACAAATAAAAACACAAAAATAAAGCTTTACTCAACACCTGGTAATATTACCGAGGCTGTTTTTGAAGATAGTCAAATAGACTTGAGCTTGAAGGGTACTGGCTCAGGTGGCTTTGAAATTACTATACCCAAAGACGTAGTCGTGCATACTGGCCAGGCAATTTTAAGCAAAGAGATTTATTCGCGTACAATTGCTTTGGTCAGTGGGGTGGTGTCAACCGACAGGGATTCTTACAAAAAAGTTTTAGCTAAAAGCCCCATAAATATTCAGGAGCTAGCCTGGGTTCAAATTGTGATTGAATAAGCTTAAATAAAGATGTTCAAATTTGAAATACAAAAAAAATTAAATACTAAAAATAGTTTAGGCCGGGCGGGGGTGATATATACACCGCATGGGCAAATACAAACGCCGGCATTTGTGACTGTGGGTACAAAGGCCACGGTAAAGGCGATAACTCCCGAGCAATTGCGGGCGACCGGTGCGCAAGTAATGCTCGCCAATACATATCATTTGTATTTGCAACCGGGGGATGAAATCGTCCGAGATGCTGGTGGATTGCATAAATTTGCTAATTGGGCAGGGCCGACAATGACTGACAGTGGGGGATTTCAAGTGTTTTCATTGGGTGTCGCATATGGTAAAGAATTGTCAAAAATTACAAAAGCAGTTGATCCTTCATTTCAAATACCCGAGCGATCCACAGCCGATGATGGTGTGCCTAGGCTTGCAAATATAGGCAATGATGGCGTGTCTTTTCGCTCGCATATAGATGGTAGCTTGCATTATATAACTCCTGAAAAATCTATCGAAATTCAGCACAACTTGGGTGCGGATATTATTTTTGCTTTTGATGAATGTACATCGCCGACCGAAGATTTGAAATATCAAAATGAAGCATTGGATAGGACGCATGCGTGGGCGAAGAGGAGTTTGGAGAAGCATAAAGAGTTGGAAAATGAGAAGCTCGTATTTCCTCCCCTCCTTACCAAGGAGGGGACCGAGGGGAGGTTCTTAATTCAGGAACCCCTCTCCAGCTCTCCCCTTAGTAAGGAGAGAGGGAAACCCCAATTCTCTCAAGCTCTGTTTGGCATTGTGCAAGGTGGACGAGACGAGGAATTACGCAAAAAATCCGCAAAAATTTTATCAGAAATGAAATGGACCGAAGGTCCCGAGCGTAGCGAGGGATTTGACGGCTTTGGCATTGGTGGAAGTTTTGCCAAAGAAGATATGGAAACAGCTGTAAAATGGGTAAATGAAATTTTACCGGAGGATAAACCACGCCACCTGCTGGGTATTGGCGAGCCCGAAGATTTGTTTATGGGAGTGGAAAATGGTGTAGACCTTTTTGATTGTGTGGGCCCCACTCGCATTGCCCGCAATGGTACAGTCTTTACAAAAAATGGCAAAATAAATTTACTAAATGCTAAATTTGTAAACCTCTTTGAACCTATCGAAAAAGACTGCGGTTGCTACAGTTGCAAAAATTATACCTGCTCCTACCTCTCCCACCTTTTCCGCGCCAAAGAAATGCTCGGCGCCACCCTCGCCACCATCCACAACCTTTACTTCATTACCCACCTCGTCTCCCAAATGCGCCAATCCATCCTTGATGATAATTTTGTGGAATTTAAAGATGAGTTTTTAAAGGGGTATTTGAAATAGAAAGAATGGTACCTGACACCATTAATCTAACTAACAGTATTAATTTTGTAACTGTGATATAATATTTTATATGGAAAAAGAATCACTTTTTATATGTTATAATTTACTTATATGAAACGAAAATCTATTATTAGACTAGGGATTATTTTAATATTATTTGTAATTTTGTATTATCTGTTCTCAAGAGTTCTCTTACTAGGAAGTCCTACAATAGGTAGTTTAGATCTTTTTAAAGTAGTGCCAAGCTCTTTTCTAGATGAAAATTTTGATCCTGTTCTCCCTTCAAATAATCAACAGAGAGATTCATTTTATATTCTAATTCCTCCAGATCAGCTTCCTGGGTATATAACACCTACTATGTTTGATCAGAAAAATCCTGATGGTATATTCACTGTGGGGATTTCTGAATTACCATTTTTTAATAAGCAGTCACTTATTTTAAATATTCAGTATTATGATAGATATGATGTGTTAGTACAGAATTCTCATAAGTATAAACAGATTGAGGTAAAAATTCTTGATCAAGAAATAGGAAAATTTTCTCATGAAAATTCAGATGGAAAAAAGTATCCTTTTTATAGAGTAAAGATTGAAATACCAAATAATATAGAATCTAATGTGTGGGAGGCGATAAGGAGAGGTCTTTTTGATGTTTCAAATAAAGCACAGTTTATCTCCATTGTTATTCCAGCAAGTTTTATTATTAGAGATGTAGATTCTAATGAACAGGTCTGCATTGTTATAAATAGAAAAGAAATACTTTCTATGGATTACCAGCATTATAGAGTAAAAGGTAAATTAAGACCGATACATACTTTAAATTCAAACCCAATTAAAACTCAGGGTAGATTTTCATACTATGAAGACTTTTTAGTTGTAGATTCTGGACTCAATCAAAATGAAGAGATTACTAAGGTCGTAGCCTCTGAATGTCAGTAATTGGTAATTGGTGCCAAATACTCTTAATTTAGTCCAAAACCGTTAAAATTGTGGATTTTTTCGTGTTTTTAACGATATTGGGATGGTTTAGGGTGAAAAAGGGTTAATTAGTTACTATTTAGGTTAGTAATAATAAATAACTTTTAAATGCTATAATTTATGTATGTCACAAAACCCCTCCAAACCTCCCCTTATCAAGGGAGGCTATGCTACAAAATCACAAAGCTCTGTGATTAAAAGTCCCCCTGATAAGGGGGATATAGGGGGTTTTGAAACTAAAAAGAATATAGGGGAATTGGAATTGGTGTCAGGTACCATTAATTCATTAATCATGCTAAAATAAAAAGATGGGACGAGCAAAAAGAATAGATCTTGGTGATTATGTATATCATATTATAAATCGTGCAAATGCTCGCATGCCGATTTTCTTTGAAGAAAAAGATTATTTACTTTTTGAAGATATTTTACGAGAGGGTGTCAAAAAGTATGATATGAGATTGCTTGCATATCATCTTATGCCTAATCATTTTCATTTGGTACTATATCCAAAAATTGAAGGTGATATTCAAAAGTTTATGCAATGGATAACCTTAACTCATACCCAGCGTTGGCATGCCCAAAACAAAACAACAGGTACTGGGCATCTATATCAAGGAAGATATAAATCCTTTATCATGCAAACAGATAATCATATTTATTCTGTTATACGGTATGTGGAACGCAATGCTCTTCGAGCTAAGTTGGTAAAAAAAGCAGAGAACTGGAGATTTTCATCATTACATTGGAAGTTTCAAAATATAAAAGACTCTTTTTTAAATAAATGGCCAATAGTTGAACCAAAAGATTATCTTGCTTTTATAAATACTCCGATGACTAACGCAGAGCTAGATGAAATTAGAGAATCTGTTCACAAGGGGAAGCCTTACGGAAAAGAAGGTTGGGTTAATCAAAAAATTGAAGAATTTAATCTAAAGCTTACAGTTCGTGGTAGAGGTAGACCAAAGAATGGTACCTGACACCATTAACATTAACCCAAATTTTGTTTTTAAAACAATTAATTGCCACACCAGACTGGAGTTTGATTTGGTGATAGAGATTAAGTCCTCCACCTGGTAGATCCATATTTGGATCTCTTGCTTCATTCTTGATTTTTTCATAACGTGCTTTTTTATTAGTCTATACTTATTTGGTGGATTTGTCTATTTTGTTTATAATAGGTTTATATGGAACACGATGCGCAACCTTTAAGAAATTCAAAAGCTAATATAATAAAGGCTGTTATTGTTGTTATTTTATTTATTGGCTGTTTGTTTTTGTTGTGGCGCGAAAGGCTAAATCAGCCTGTGCAAAAAGAAGCAAATACAAATGTTGTGGAAGAGTCAACATTGGTTGTTAAAACAATCAAAGAGTCAACACCTTATACTGACATTAATGCGCAAATCCCTCAGTTTACGAATACGGGCAGTTTGTTTAACAGGAAAATTGAAACTTTTATGCGCGAACGCATCGCCGAACATAAACAAGAAGCGATGGAAAATTGGCAAGCTCGCTTTGATACTCAGGCTGAAACTGATGATTTGCCATTAACACCGATTGACCAAAATGATCGAATGTATTTTTATGCTAAATTTGATGTACCTAAACAAAACAATAATGAATACATTAGTTTGCTAACTAGGTTTGGGGGTTATACTGGTGGCGCCCATGGGTATGAAGATATTGTAGCCTATAATTTTGATGTCAAAAATAAACAAGAGATTTACTTAGCTGATTTGTTTAAAAATGATCCTGATTATTTAAATAAAATTTCCAGTACTTCACGAGATATTCTAGTTGAACGTTTTACTAAAGATCTAAGTGGCAGTTTTGATTCATTAGATGAAGAGCTTGATTATATAAACAACACGATTAAGGTAATGGTTTATGATGGTACGAATCCGGCTAATCCCGATAACTTTGCTAATTTTACATTTACTAAAGACAAGTTGTTTATTCATTTCGGCCAATACCAAGTAGCACCTTATGTTGTTGGCTTACAAGATATTGAAATGCCTTTGCTTTTGTCGTTGTAGTAGTAAATAATTTTTTTAATAATATAATCTGATATAATTAGTGTATGCTTAAAAATAGCCAAGTTCTGCGTATAGGTGTAATTCGGGGTGGTAAAAACCGGATTGATGAATCACTGGCCTATGGCCAATATTTAATTGAAAAGCTCAATAAATTAGGCCATCGCACAGTTGATATCTTGATTGATAAAGAGGGAACTTGGCATGCCTTTGGTAAACAAATTTTACCGGCTGATATTGTTGTGGTTGCCGATGTGGTATGGAACGCCTTGTATGATACACCCAAAGACCGCGACATTTCAATACCGGCCCTTATGCAAAATTTAAATTTGCCCCTGATCTCTGAAACTGACATGACATTTGGTATAATTTCGCGCCCTGAAATGTTGCGAGAATTTTTAAAACGCAATGACATAAAATCTACTCCACATTTGCTGTACACCCATACATTACCAGCTGATGACGAAGATGGCCGAGTCAAAGATTTTATAAATACGATAAATAAAAAAATCTCACCCGTATGGTCAATCGAGGCGATGTATACAAATCAATATCCCGATATTGTGGCTAAAAACCAAATGGACTTGTTTACAGCGGGGCATATATTTTTAGATTTTGAAGGTGAGGTTTTGGTGGCTAATTTGCCTGTCGGCAAGCGCGCCCATATTGGTATTATTACCGGCTTTCGTGGGCAAAAACAATATGCGCTTGTCCCACTTGAAAATAGGCATGTCGAGGGTTTGCATAATACTTTTTCCAATACCGAGAAGGAAGCCCTAGTTAGTTTAGCTAAAAACATTCATATGCTTTTTGATTATCCACACCATATGGCCGTTGATATTGTTCATGCACCGCACAGGGGGTTGGTAGTTGAACGTGTCACAACCCGGCCACTGCACTATGACCAAAGCCCGTTTTGCCAAAGCTTGGCGTTATTGGGCGTGGGCCATGACGAAGTCATCGCGCATGCTATTAATCAGGTCATGGGGAAATAATGAGTGGTTTTTAATTTACATTTTCTTTTCAAACATAGTAGAATAAAGAAGGCAGACTTAACACCTTATGTTATGGAAGTTTACATTGAAAATTTGGAGGATACTAAAACATTTCAACTCATTGGCCCATCAAAGGTCATTGAAGGTTTGGCTAAAAAATTGGATGAAACTAGCGATTTCGTAGATCTAGGGATTTTAAATTTTTCAAACCTGAAAATGTTAGAGAGTATCGATTCAGGAGTTGGGCAGAAGTCCGATCTCTGGATAACATGTAATAGCGAAGTATTTGATAACGTTAAAACTTATCTTACAAACTTCCTAGACGACCACGATTGCATTTTGGTGTAATCACGGTCTAAAAAACTTAGTACAAACAAAAGGCCCAAATTGGGCCTTTTTGATTTGCTTTTTTTTGAATTTTGGGTAAAATGGTTTTTGTTAGTTAAATATATAAATAGGGGCCGTTAGCTCATCTGGTAGAGCACATCATTTGCAATGATGGGGTGGCAGGTTCGAGTCCTGTACGGTCCACCAAACGAAACATTGTCAGAATTAAGAAAACTTACTTCTAAAATTCGTAAAAGCTATGGAAAAAACTAAATCAAAAAGAATCCGTGCTGCCGCCATAATCGTAAACAAGAATAATATTTTACTTATCCATCGCATAAGCCATGGCAAGGAATACTATGTTTTTCCTGGCGGGGGTGTGGAAAATGGAGAAACTATTGAGCAGGCAGTTTTGCGAGAAGTGCAAGAGGAAGCATCGCTTGAAGTTAAGATAGAAAAATTGCTTTATCACCAAATTTACGACGACAACACCGAGCAATTTTTTTATCTCTGTCATTATATTTCCGGCGAGCCAAAACTTGGCGACGGCAACGAAGCGCGAAATATGAAAGAGAGTAATGCGAATTTTTATGACCCTATTTGGTATGAAATAGAAGGTTTGCCACAATTACTTTTGTATCCGCTAGAAATCCGTGATTCGTTTATTGAGGACACAAAAACTAATTTTAAAAATGTGCAGAAAGAAGATAAAATAAAAGTATCAGATTTGCGGCAATCATTACAATAGCCATCAATTTTTTCAAAATAGGAATTCTCTGCTTTCGAAAACTGAGTCCTTATTCATTAGTCCACATCAGGATTCTTTTTGTAAAAAATACGGATTTATTTAAAAGACACCACCACGCCTTTACAAAAATATTACTTCATGTATAATAATACAAAAGTAATATTGAAATGGAAAAACTATTAGGATTGATTGACGAAGTACTTGAGGAACTTTCAGCACAAAATATTCCCATGTATATAAGGATAACTAATCAAAAAAGAGCCGCTAATCAAAAAAGTGAGCTTCGAAAGTGCTTGGAAACTGCCGTTGAGCTTTTTAGAATAATAACAGTCGAAACAGGTTTGACTAAAAAACAAATCTTGAATCCATCAAGAAAGACTGAAATAGTTAATTTACGGTTTGCATTTCTGGTTAGTTTTAGTGTGATATATAGGGGTATAAATCCAAAATTTGTAGTCACACTAATTGGCGTCAAAGATCGAACCCGTGTCTATTATGCGATAAAGATGCATGCAAAATTTATGCATCACATGAATGACAATGACCACAACAGCCAAGTTTATCGCAGAGTAATTAACAGAGTGTGTGAACATTTTTCTTTAGACGAAGAAGATTTTAAAAACCTTAAATAATGCCCCCGTAATAGGGGCTTTTTTATTGTGCAAGTCCTGGTAAATAGTTATCCACACCCAACCCCTTGCTAGTGAACGAGCGTTCACCTATACTTAAATTATGAACGGCGGGGGCCAAATTATTAAAATAAGTATAAATTAAACATATGTCAGAACAACAATATTATGTAAAACTAAAAAAAGAGCTAGAAAGAATTAATCAAATCATTGACTCTAAAATAGTGCAGGGTCGAAGCTATTCATTTGAATCACGCAAACATGCCATGCTGCGCCAAATGATCAATAAAAATAAACAGCAAAATAAAAAATATAAAAGCTTCAGTTTGTTTTCTTTTTTAACCTCACGCGTATAATAGGTGTATGCAAGATAGTAATCAAGGCAATTATAAACAAAAGCTAACCAACTTTTATGCGCAAAAGAAACGCATGCCAACCTATGCTGAAATGATGCATATTTTTGGCTTTCAATCTAAAAATGCTGTTTCCAAAGTTGTTGATAAATTAATTGATATTGGCTTGGTAGCCAAAGATCATTTGGGCCGGTTGGTACCGACTAAACTATTTGGTGATTTGCCATTGTTGGGCACAGTCAAGGCGGGGTTTCCAGCGTATGCCGAAGAGGTCACCGACACTATAAATATTAATGATTTTTTAATTAAAGAAAATGGCCAAACATATATGTTAGAGGTTGACGGCGAGTCAATGATTGATGCCCACATAGCCCCTGGCGACATGATATTGGTCGAGCGTACAAATACAGCCAAAGACGGTCAAATAGTTATTGCCGAAGTTGACGGCGAATTTACCTTAAAATATTTTAAAAAAACCGGAGAGGGTAGTAATGCCAAAATTTGGTTGGAGCCAGCCAATAAAAATTTTAAGGCTATTTACCCCCAAAACAGTCTTAATATTTGCGCAGTTTTGCGAGCAGTTATTCGTAAATATTAGGGGTTGGGCGCATTGTCACGAAAGCTTGCGTCTACTTGTAATGTATGATATAATCATGACATTAATAATAAATGCACAAAAAATGCAAAAGAAAGATATATCATGAAAAAATTTCTAATTAGTTCTGTAGCAGTGTCAGTTTTTGTTTTATTTATGTTTATTTTTGCCAACAATGCAAGTGCTCAACAAATTTACAACAATGTAACATCAGGTAATAACACTGGTAGTTATAATCCGTATGGCGGTTATGGGTCTATGATGGGCAGTGGTTACGGCAATAGTTTTGGCGGTAATAATTTTGGGGGCTATGGTGGAGGTTACGGTAATCAAGTAACTTACAACCCAATTCCTAACCCTTATGATTGTGGTTATTATAACCCTTGTGGTGGTAATTATGGTGGAGGTTTTAGTAACTTTGGTGGCTACAGAGGTGGTTGTAATGGAATGTGTTCAAATATGGGTAATCAATATAGTCAATATAATCCGTATAATTCTTATGCACAATACAATCCATATGGTTCATCGTTTGGTCAGGGATATGGTGGGTACGGCAACAATTCATTTTTAGGTTTTGGGGCTGGTTTAAATGGTGGGTTTAGATTTTAATCTATCCACAATCTATTTGGGTCATTAGTGTTTAAAATGGTATAATGGCTTTAATGAATAATTCTACTACAGAGGAGCACAAACAACGCCGGCTTGAAGCCTGGGGGGTGTTTTTGTTTTTTGTTTTTATTTTGGGCGGCTTAGTAAGTGGTTTTTTATTAGCCAATAAAACTACCGCCAAAATCAAAACTGCCCTGCAAGCTAAAGCTTTAACCATGACATCTTTTATTAATCCGGCCGATATTTTACTTTTAGCGGGTGATGAGTCGGATATTGGTAATATAAAATACCAGGAGCTTAAAAGTCGTCTCATTGAGGCTAATTCATACAATGGCGAAATTAGGTCTACCTATATTTTAGGTAAAAGTCCTAGTGGCGAACTTTTTTATTATCTAGATTCTGAAAATTCAGCCTCGGCCATGTATTCAGAGCCAGGCACAACCTATGCCATGCGCAGCTCAAAAGAGTTGGCTATGTTTAACCAAGGCTTGGCTTATGTTGATGGGCCGTACACAAATAGTTTTGGTAAGTGGGTTAGTGCTTATGCTCCTATTTTTAACACCCAAACAGGTCTGGCTTTTGCTAAAATTGGTATTGATATGCCTGCCGATGAATACAGCCAAACATGGGCCTCGGTATTTTTTGCAACATTTGCGGTTGGATTTTTCATCGCATTTGTTGTCTTGATTTTTGCTCTTTATTTAAAAAAAGTTATACATCTTTTGCGTCGGGGTGCCTCAGAGCTTAGTATGGTTAAAAATCAAAAAAAGGCCATTGAGGATTCAACGGCCAAAGTAGGCATTGGATACTTTAAATGGAATCGCTCAACCGATGATTTATTCATGTCAGATTTTCTAGCTCAGAGTTTTGGTTTAGAATCCAATACTAAATTTGCAAATTTTAAAATACATATTAGTGATGAAGAAGTTAATGATTTTGAATCGAAAATCATACAAGCCTGCACTAGTGGCAACAATACCTTGGCTTACGATTTAAATTTTAAATTACCCAATAGTCAAATAAAAGCCTTGCGCATAAACTGCAATTTTAGCCAAATCTATCAAAACGATCCCAAGGTTGTTGAGGGGACTATCGCTTATATTTAATCTCTCTAAACTAATTTTTTACCCACGATTATTTAGTGCACCCAAAAATGTTTCTGGGTCTATATATTCAATCTCGGTGCCGGTCGAAATACCACGCCCCAAGCTTTTTATAGCAATTTTATTTTGACTAATTAAGTTTTTTAAATATGTCCGTATGATTTCGTCAGTATGTTCACCAGCTGGCGTGATAGACGTGGCCAAGATAACTTCTTCTAAACCATTTTTAATTAAAGCATCAACGCGGTTAAACAATTCGTTAAGGCGAATAATTTTTTCAGGCTCCTTGGCTAAAATTGGCACACTGCCACCTAAAACAAAATACAAGCCTTTGTAAATGCCGGTGCGGGCTATGGCAGTTAGGTCAGTATCACGCTCAACAATCAATATAGTTTTAGGGTTAATTTTTGGATTGTTACAAATGTCGCACACTTCAATATTGTCAAAAACAAAATGTCTAAAACATTTGGGGCAGGGTATAGTTTGATCGTGAATTTTTTTTAGCTGGTCAATAAAACTATCAGTAAAATTTTTGTCTTTGGCTAAAATATCATAAACAATTCGGTGAGCTTGGCGTTCGCCAATACCCGGTAGTTTTTTAAATATTTGAGCTAGGCTGTGGATTGGGTCATGCATATTAGAATTCTACACTAAAATTCATCTAAATTGAATTTATCACTGGCTGCTGGTTTTTGGTAGTTTTGATCTTGATTATGGCCCTTATCTAAGTTTAAGAAAGTTGTTTTAGCTTCATCAAAATGCAGATCAATTTTACCAGTTGGGCCATTGCGATGCTTCTCAACTAAAATTTCAATAATATTTGTACGCTCCTCTTTGTTTTTATACTTGTCTTCGTTGTGAATAAACATGACAATATCGGCGTCTTGTTCAATAGAGCCTGAATCGCGTAGGTCTGACAGGCGTGGTCGGCCGCCACGTGATTCAACTGCACGCGATAGCTGTGACAGGGCCAATACTGGTACATTAAACTCTTTGGCAATACCTTTCAAACCCCGTGAAATTTCAGTCACTTGGTTAACCATTGAGTCATAGTTTTTCATTGGGCTCATTAACTGCAAATAATCAACAATCACTAAACCCAAGCCATGCTCGGCCCGTATACGACGAATAATTGAGCGCATACGTACAATATTGGTGCCAGCTTGATCATCAATAAATATGGGGGCACTTGAAAGCCGACCCAGAGCCTCTTGTAATTGGTCAAACTCACTTTCTTTTGAAATGGCTCCGGTTCGCAATGACCATGAATTAACCTGGGCCTCGGCCGCCAACATTCTATTGACTAATTGCTGAGCGCTCATTTCCAGCGAAAATACCACCGTTGATTGGTTGTGTTTGAGGGCAGCATTGCGGGCAATATCTAATGCCAAGGTTGTTTTACCAACTGATGGTCGGGCGGCCAAAATAATTAAATCAGATTGTTGTAAGCCCGAAAGTAAATCATCCAAATCTTTAAAGCCTGTTGGTATACCTCGCATACCACCTTTGTGTTCGTGGAGTTTTTCAATATGTTCCCAAGCATCGATCATGGCATTTTTAATGGGTATGTATTGGCGACTTTGGGGGCGCGACTTCATTTCCAATAGTTCCTTCTCGGCGTACTCTAAAATTTCTTCAATTTGCTTGTCACTCTCGTTAAAGCCCATTTCAGCAATATTATCAGCCGCCTTGATTAATTCACGCAAAACATATTTTTTTTGTACAATCTCGGCATAGTAACGCACATTGGTTGATGCGGGTACGGCTTGGGCCAAATCAACAACTTCGGCCTGGCCACCAACTTGATCAAGGCGCCTTTTTTCGCGCAAGCGATTAGTGACTGACAAAACGTCAATCGGTTCGCTACGCAACGACAACTCAATCATTGTGTCATAAATAATGCCAAATTTATCATAATAAAATGATCGCGCAGTAATAATGTCAGAGATTTCGTGAATGGCCCCTGGGCGCACAAGTAGCGAGCCTAAAACTGCACGCTCAGCATCAATGTCTTGGGGTGGTATACGAATTTGAATTGGGTTGTTGCTCATGTAATCTTGATTTTAGCATAAAGCCTAGATGTCTCTAAATTAGTGGTAAGTGTGGAAACTGTGGCTAAGAAGTGCTATATTTATATTATGTCTATAATAAATTCAAAGAAAACTTTAATTTCGGGCGTAAAGCCAACAGGTACACCCCATATAGGTAATTATTTTGGGGCCATGAAGCAATTTGTGGATATGCAAAATGAAGATGTTTATAATGTTTTAATATTTATTGCCGACTTGCATGCATTGACGAGTGTTAAAAATGCCAATGAAATGCGCGAAAATACGCATAATTTAATTTTGGATTATTTAGCTATTGGACTAGATCCTGAAAAGGTAACTTTGTTTAGGCAGTCTGATGTGCCGGCGCATGCCGAATTATGTTGGGTGTTTAATTGTATTACTACCATGCCCGAAATGATGCGCGCCCATGCTTTCAAAGATGCTGAGGCTAAAAATAAAGATATTAATGTTGGCATGTTTGATTACCCGTTACTTATGGCGGCAGATATTTTGCTTTATAATACTGACATTGTGCCAGTAGGTCAGGATCAAAAACAACATTTAGAAATTGCCCGCGATACAGCCCGCACATTTAATAATTTATATTGCAAAAATAATGAACCGACATTTATTGAGCCGGCTGAATTAATCATGCCCGATGTGGCTACTGTACCTGGCACTGATGGACAAAAAATGTCCAAGTCATATAAAAATATTATTCCACTTTTTGGCACTGATGCTGAATGGGAGAAGGCCGTAATGAGTATTGTGACTGATTCCAAAACTCCTGGTGAAATTAAAAACCCTGATGAGTGTAATATTTTTGCCTTGCATAAATTAGTCACCCCGCCCGAACACTTGACCGAAATTCGCAATCGCTACATTACCGGTGGTATTGGTTATAAAGAGTCAAAAGACATATTGTTAGAAAGTATTAAAAACTATTTTGGCCCAATGCGCGAGCGCCGTGAAGCTTTCGCTCAAAATCCCGAAGCTATTACCCAAATCCTAAAAACTGGCGGAGCTGCAGCCCTTAAAATCGCCACTGCAAAAATGACCGAAGTTAAACAAAAAATCGGGTTGTAAACTATGAAAGATTTTAAAGAATTAATTAAAGATTTGCCTGACATATTCCGTAAAACGGTAAGAATATATAAAGATTCTTGGAATATTTCCGGTTTTTACTTTTTTGGGTACGCTATTTTTGCAATTATTTTAGCTTTTGTGCCTTATGTTAGAAACTGGGCACAGGGTAACATTATAAATGCACTACAGTTAAATATTACAACAATCAATGATATTTATCTTCAGGTATTACTATTTCTTGGAGCAATTATTTTACCTGGTGTTGTGAGTATATTTTCAAACTACCTCGAAAAAATAGACCACTTCCAGATATCTGCTCATTATGAAAATGAGATTATTAAAAAAGGCTTAAGTATTAATCCTCAACTTCGTGAGGATCAGGATTTTACAAATTTAGCTAATAAGATAAACGAGAAAGGTGTCTACGTCTTTGGTAATTTTAAGTCATACTCACTCGCAGTTTTTCTAGACGTTATTGTATTAGTAGTTGTTTCGATCACATTATTTCATTTCTCTAAAATGGCTCTTGTAATTATTCTCATAACATCTATACCAACATTGATTGCTAATATCAAGTATGGTAAAAGTAGTTGGTTTATTTGGGGTAATGATATTGATACTGAAAAACGAAAAAAGTTTTGGCGATATAGGGATTATATAGAAAAATTTTCATCATATATCGAGCTTCATTTAACAAAATCTGGCGAATACTTCAAGAACTTTAGAAAAGATTTTTTGGATGAAGCTTTTTATAAACAATCAACAAATGAAAAGAAGCTTAAAGATTGGAGCTTTTTAGCAGGAATTATTAACTGGACAGGTATTGTTTTTGTTTCAATTTATTTTATAAATCAAGTTATTAATAAAGAATTGTTGGTTGGATCTTTTATATTCGTATTATCACTGGTTACTGGCTATACGTTGACTTTAACATCGCTATTTAGAAATATTTCGTTAATGTACCCAGATTATAAATACCTTGCTAACTTTTTTGAATTTTTGGATTTTAAAAATAGTATTCAAAACACTGGTACGCAAAAACTTGCAAATACGGCGCCAGTTATTGAGTTTAAAAATGTGTACTTTAAATATCCTGATAGTGTGAATTATGTTTTAGAAGATTTTAGTTTAAAAATAGAGGCCGGTGATAAGTTGGCGGTGATTGGTTTAAACGGCGCTGGTAAAACTACTTTTGTAAAATTATTGTGTCGCTTTTATGACCCAACCGAGGGTGAGATTTTGTTTAATGGTGTGAATATTAAAGAGTATGATTTAGAAAGCTGGTATGAAATATTGGGCGTACTATTTCAAGAATACGGTAAATACGAAATACCTTTAAATGAGCTAGTTATGTTGGGTAGATATGATGAAGGTATTGATTTAAAAATTGCCGACAAGAATATTAAGCATGCCTTGAAACTATCTGAGGCTGAGTTTATTAAATCATTGCCTAATAAAGAAAAAACACAACTAGGTAAGCAGTTTACCGGTGGGGTTGATGTATCAGTTGGTCAGTGGCAAAAACTGGCTATTGCCCGCATGTTTTACCGCGACCCAGCAGTTATGGTGCTTGATGAACCAACCAGCTCAATTGATGCCGAGGCTGAAATGAAGATTTTTGAAACTCTTGAAAAGTTTTCAAAATCAAAAACCGTTATTATGATCTCACACAGATTTTCAACTGTGCGTAATGCTGACAAAATCTGCGTTATTAATGAGGGTAGGGTATATGAATATGGCACGCATGAAGAGTTATTAAATCTAAACGGCGAATATGCCCGATTGTTTAATTTGCAGGCTGAAGGGTATAAATAAATTCCGTTAGAAATGTACATTTCTAACGGAATAAAAAAAGCCCCCTCAGAATTTGAAGGGGTTTTAAACGTTCATGCCCATACCAATGATGGATTTTAAAGGTATAAAGATGGTAAACTCAGCCAAGCCTTCATCTTCTGAACAAACTTTTTGGTTTTTGAAAAGACAACCAAAACTTTCGAGTGTGTTAATAAACCAATCAAAATGATCGTCTAATGATGGCTTGATATTCATTTTTAAAAAGAACTTTCTATCACAACCAACTATTTTAGGTTGTTCAATCGTGGTCTTTAAATAAACACACCCCATCTTTTCATATACTTTAATATTATTAATGAAGCATACCTCTTCCACTCCGGATAAGGCCAGCATAACTGATTCTCCATCAAGAAATTTAACAATGTTTGCCCAAAACTCACGACGATTTTCAGTCGTTATTTTGGCGTTAGGTTTTTCAGAGATTGCTATTATTTCTCTGTCGTAGTCTTCAGTTTCTATGTAAAAACAACTGTCTTTCACATAAGATTTCAATATTACTTGGTCCATAGGTCTAGTTTTTAAAGTCTGCTTATATTTTGCATCATTTTTGTAAATTTTGCAAATAGCGTGCTAAAAAATAGTTTTTTTGGTATAGTAAATATACTATGCGAACATACATTGCTGATTTGGCACAAAAGGTGGGGGAAGAAGTCGAGGTTTCAGGCTGGGTGCATATTCGTCGTGACCAGGGCAAAATGGTCTTTTTAGATTTGCGCGACAAAAGTGGCCTTATACAGTGTGTTGTATTGCCTAATTATACTGACGCAATAGAAGTTGCCAAAGATTTGCGTACCGAGTGGGTGATTGGTGTGAAGGCGGTTGTAAATAAACGACCCGAGAAAAATATTAATGCCAATGTGCTAAATGGCGATATTGAGCTTGAAATTACCAGTATTGAAGTTTTAAACCAGGCCGAGACACCGTATTTTGACGTAACAACTGATGGGCTTGAAATTGGCGAGGAGCACCGTTTAAAATATCGCTATTTAGATATTCGGCGCGAAAGGATGCAAAAAAACTTGCGTAATCGACACAAGCTAACAAACTTTATTCGCAACTTTTTAGATGCTGAAGGTTTTATTGAGGTAGAAACACCAATTTTGACCAAGTCTACCCCCGAGGGCGCGCGCGACTATGTTGTACCGTCACGACTTTACCCAGGTAATTTTTATGCCTTACCACAATCACCTCAACAGTATAAACAATTATTAATGGCTGGGGGCGTTGAAAAGTACTTTCAAATTGCTAAATGTATGCGCGACGAGGACACCAGGGGTGACAGGCAACCTGAATTTACCCAAGTAGATATGGAGTTAAGTTTTGTACAAATGGAGGATGTCATGGCACTGAACGAAAAACTACTTATTGAGATTGTGAAAAAACTTTACCCGCATAAACGCATCCAGCAAATACCTTTCCCGCAGATTTCGTATGCTGACGCAATGGCCAAATATGGCAATGACCGGCCCGATATTCGCGAGGATAAAGATGATGAAAATTTGTTGGCATTTTGTTGGGTGGTAGACTTTCCTTTTTTTGAAAGCACACAAAAATCCGATAACCCCGATACGGCAGGTGAATGGACATTTACGCACAATCCTTTTTCAAGGCCCAAAAATGAACATATGCAAAATTTAATGGAGTCTAAAAGTATTGGTGAAATTTTAACAACTCAGTATGACATTATATTAAATGGTTACGAAATTGGTGGCGGTTCGATTAGAAATCACGAGGCAAATGCGTTGAAGCAAGTTCTAAAAATTATTGGCCACACTGATGAGAATATTCAAAACAATTTTGGTCACATGTTGCATGCCTTAGACAGTGGCACACCGCCACACGGTGGGATTGCCTGGGGTTTTGATCGATTGTTAATGTTACTTGAAAATGAACCCAACATTCGCGAAGTTATCGCATTTCCTAAAACAGGTGAGGGTAAAGACCTGATGATGGATTCACCCTCACAAATCTCTGACAAACAACTCGCCGAACTACATATTATAACTAAAAAAATCTAAAAAAATTCTATGTTTGAAAAATATAAAAAATTACTTACCCAGTATGTGGCTTTTAAAAGTATTTCAACTGACGAGGCCTATAAACCTGAAATGTTAAAAACCGCCAATTGGTTGATGGAGCTTTTGGGTAGTTTTGGTTTTAAGACCAAGCTTCTAAAAGGCAAATTTTGCAACCCAATTGTTTTTGCCGAATATGTTGTTAACTCAAAATTTGAAACTGTTTTAATTTACGGTCACTATGATGTGCAACCGGCAGAGAAGGTTGATGGTTGGGGCAGTGACCCATTCAAGTTAGTTGAAATTGGAAATCAAAAAAGTAAATTTAAAAATAAATTTATTGCACGTGGCGTGGTTGATAACAAGGGTCAAAATTTAATTCACATAGTTGCTATTGGTGAACTAATCAAGCAAGGTAAATTAAAATACAATGTAAAATTTATGATTGAGGGTAACGAGGAAACAGCCAATCCCGATATACCACAAATTGTTACTAAAAATAAAAAGCTTTTACAAAGTGACTATATTATGATTTCAGACGGTGAAATACATGGCACCAGTCCAACAATAGAAGCGTCTTTGCGTGGAGGCTTTAGCATGACCGTAACTTACATAACTGGTAAAACCAACTTGCACTCGGGTTTGTTTGGCGGGGCCATACCCAATGCTGCGCATGAACTAACCAAATTGGTAGCCTCACTATATGACAAAAATAATAGGGTAGTAATACCGGGTTTTTATGATGGCGTAATTAATGTAGATAGTTTAACTAAAAATATTCACAAAAAACTACATGGCAATGGTAAACACATTACAAAGTTAGCCGGTGTACAAGTATTGTGTACCGAGAAAGGCTGTGATTTTTATACTCAAACAGGCTTGCGCCCAACCATACAGGCAACAGGTATTAAAACTGGTTACATTGGTGATGGTTATGCCAATATTGTGCCGGCCATGGCCGAGGCACGTTTAAATGTACGTGTTGTCAGCCCACAAAATCCCGCAAAAGTTTTTGAACTGATTAAAAAATATATTAAAATTCACGCCCCAAAGCATGTGTCTGTTAGTATAACTCATACTGAATTTAATCAGCCAATATTGGTAGATATTAATAACCCAAAAGTTAAAGAGGTCAGGGGTCTGCTTAAAAAAGTTTATAAAAAAGAACCCCTAGTTAAATACGTTGGGGGCAGTATACCGATTGTGGCTGATTTTAAAAAATTACTTGGCGTAGAAACTTTACTGGTGTCATTAGGCAATGATGATTGCAACATGCACGGTATTGATGAAAACTTTAGTGTTGATTTAATTAAAAAAGGTTTAGATTTTAGCACACAATTTTTCAGCAAATAATAATTTTACTCACTGTAAACGATAGCGTATAGTGATTAAAAATAAAACCCCGTGTAGTTAATACGCGAGGTTTTGAATTGTTTAGTAATAGCCTAAAAATTTTCGCAGGCCAGTTTGCTCTTGCCTCTCAAAACCTTCTTCGGCCTCTTTCTTTTGTCTTTCAATTTCATCCAGTTCAGCCTGGGTGTAATGAAATGCGTGGCAGTTAGCATCAGCCACAAACGGTTTAGTTACTTTTAGGTTCATATTTTTTTTGTTATTAAGTTTTAGGAAAATAAATAGCCAAATAAAAAAGAACGCGAGTACTTTTGAGTACTCGCTAATTCCTTCATCAAAATAAAATAGATTTTATGATAACGACACTAGTGAATACTCAAAGGCAAAAAGCCACATAATTCTGTGGTTGTAGCGTCGCACCGCCTTGTTTTGTATTGTATTCGTTATCATATTGATGTTTATTATGCTACACCCATCACTATAAAAAGTCAATAAAATAAGCTATAATAGACAAATGGATTTTGTTGTAAAACAAGCTGAATTTGAGGGGCCGTTGGACTTGCTTTTGCAATTGGTTGAAAAACGCAAGCTTTTTATCAATGACATATCGCTGGCGGGGGTGACTGATGACTACCTGGGGCACATTGGTAATTTAAAGGTTGGGATAGATGAAAAGACCGAATTTCTAGGCATTGCGGCGATTTTAATTTTATTAAAAACTCGTTCATTGTTGCCAAATTTAGAGCTGACCGATGAGGAGGTAGGTAGCGTAGGGGAGCTTGAAAGGCGTTTGGCGATCTTTCAGGTGTTTACAAATGCAGGGGCAAGCATTAGGGAATTTATTAAAAATAACTTGCCACTTAAGTTACCCGCTAAACGCAAAAGGCTAAAGCCGATTGTTTTTGTGCATGATGAGGCTTTGAATATAAATTCTTTGCACAATGAAATGTTGGGTATTTTAAATCGTCAGCCTAAAAAAGAAGTTTTGCAAAAAGTTGTAATTCAAAAAGTTTTAACTATCGAGGAGGTTATAGACTCGTTACACAAACGCATTGCAAATGCTACCAGTTTTATGTTCAGTGCTTTTACCAAACATCATGCGCATGCAAATGCCAGCACAAAAGAGGTGCGCGTCAATATTATCGTATCGTTTATAGCTATGCTAGAATTAGTCAGACAGGGTATATTGGAGGTTACACAAAACGAGCTTTTTGATGATATTGCTATAAACAAAAACAATCACAATAAACAATATGAGTAATAATTCTAAAAAGATTTTAGCCTACCTATTTAGTGAAGCTTCGGCCGTGGCGATTTTGGATTTGGCAAAATATTTCAGTATATCTAGTGATGAGGTTGTAGCTAGTTTAGACGAAATAGATCAGTGGCAAAACAATACACCATTTAATTTGGTGCGTACCCAAAACGATGTGGCATTAACCCTAAGCCCTGAAATGACCAATGCCCTAAACGAGCTTGATAAAAAAGATGGCGAAAGGGAGTTGACCAAAGCCTCGCTTGAAACGATGTCAATTATACTTTACCAAGGTGGGGCTAACCGGGCCGAAGTGGACTATATCAGGGGGGTTAATTCAAGCTTTTCAATACGCTCACTTGTTTCAAAAGGTTATATTGTGCGTGGGGCCAAAAATGTTTATATGCCCACTGCCGAGGCCCTGGTTTTTTTGGGTATAAATAGTTTGGATAATTTGCCCGACAAGGCCACAATTATTAATAAATTAAATGAAATAAAAAACACCAATGATAGTGTCAATTAATGCCATTAAAATACTTTTGCCCTTCGTTCTATCTTTTATAGTTGGTTTTATTATTGCCAAGCCATTGTTACGATTTTTTATTAAAAGACGTTTGTGGCGTAAACGCAGTCGTAATGAGGCCGATTTAATTAGCGACGATTTTAAAAAAATTCATACTGACGATGACCTTTCAACTCCACGAGTGGGTGGGAGTATTGTCTGGCTAACTACAACTATTGTTATTATATTTTTGTATGGCTTGGCCTCATTTATTGATTCAAATACATTACGTAGTTTTAATTTTTTATCCCGCGCCCAAACTTTAATACCATTAGGCGCATTATTATTTGCGGCAATGCTGGGCTTGGGTGATGATTTATTGACAATTAAATCAGCTATCAAGTCAGATTCACTAAAAAATCGCCGTATTAAAATTGGCCTAGTTATTTTAATTAGTTTATTAATTGCACTTTGGTTTGTTTTTAAAATTGATCATGCCTATTTGTATGTGCCGTTTTTGGGCGAAGTCCAGTTGGGTTTGATGTTTATACCTTTATTTATTTTAGTTACATTAGCAGTATTTTCAACATCAGTTATTGATGGAGTTGATGGTTTAGCCGGATCAGTTATGGTGCCAATTTTTGCCGCCTATTCAATCATTGCCTATGTGCAAGCCCAAATTGATATTTCGGCCTTTTGTGCAGTTATTGCTGGCTCATTATTGGTATTTTTATGGTACAACGTGCCACCAGCTAAATGGTATATGGGTGAAACAGGTATGTTGGCATTGACAGTCGTTTTGTCGGTTATTGCTTTTTTGACCGATGCTGTTTTACCACTGGTTGTTATTGCATTTCCTATGGTTATGACTTCATTTTCAGTTATTGTTCAAATTATGTCGTACAAGTATCGTAACAAAAAAAAGGTATTCTTGATTACGCCCATCCATCACCATTTTGAGGCGCGTGGTTGGTCACGCTCGGCTATTACTATGCGCTATCAAATCCTAAGTATTATTTGTGCATCACTGGGTACTATTATTACGCTAATTAGTTAATATTTAATTTTTATTTAAAAATGAAAAAAAGTTTTGCCGGGGTTGATAAATTTTTTCTAAGCATCGTTATGGCTCTTTTGGCAGTCGGAGCTTTATTTTTTACATCGGCTTCATTTGGGATTTTAGCTAAAAATCCTGATAAGTTTTATGGCGTACTGATGAATCAATTTGTTTTGGGGCTTTTGGGCGGATTTGTTTTATTGTACTTCTTTCAAAAAATCCCATATGTTTATTGGCGTAAATATGCCTTTTATATATTCATTGCCGCAATTGGTTTAACGGCTTTGGTTTTTGTGCCAGGTTTAGGCTTTAAACATGGTGGGGCTATGCGGTGGTTGTCGTTGGGGCCACTATCATTTCAACCAGCCGAAGTTTTAAAAATTGCTTTTGTTATTTATTTTGCTGGTTGGTTGTCGTGGATGAAGTCAAAAGTTAGTGACATGCGTTTTTCATTAATTCCACTTATCGTCATGCTTGGCATCATTGCCCTTGTTTTACTCAATCAACCGGATACAAAAAGTTTTATCTTAATGGCCGTAGCTGCATTAGCTATGCTGATCGTTTACGGCATTTCGTGGAAACAGTTGTTACTTTTTGGTTGCATTTTAGGTGTTGGCTTGGGCGCTCTACTTTTCTTTCAACCGTATTTACGTGACCGCATACGAACATTTATTGACCCATCGCGCGATAATTTGGGTTCCTCATATCAACTCCAGCAATCATTAATTGCCATTGGTTCGGGCGGGGTATTGGGGCGGGGTATTGGTCAAAGTGTCCAAAAATTTAGTTACTTACCCGAACCTCAGGGCGACTCAATTTTTGCAGTTATTGGTGAAGAGGCCGGTTTTGTAGGTACAACCGCCGTTGTAATTTTATATATTTTATTTGCCTTGCGAGGCTTACGCATAGGTTACAATGCCCCCGATGATTTTGCCCGGCTTTTAGTTGTAGGCTTGATAGCTCTGTTTACAATCCAGTCATTTATGAATATAGCTTCTATTACGGGGCTTTTCCCCTTAACTGGTGTGCCACTGGTTTTTGTCTCACACGGTGGAACTTCATTGGCAATATCATTGGCAACGATAGGTATAATTTTAAATATTTCCAAGCATCGCATTTCGCCCAAGATTTTAAAAAACACTAAATAAGTAGTATAATAGCTGTATGAAAATTTTATTTACAGGTGGGGGGACAGGTGGGCATTTTTACCCTTTAATCGCAGTCGCTCAAAAAGTTTACGATGAACTTGAACGCCAAAGTGTTTATGATGCCAAACTTTACTTTATGTCAGTTGATCCATATGACAAACAAGCATTGGCTGATTTGCAAATTGAATTTATCCAAGTACCAACTGGTAAAATGCGAATATATTTTTCATTAAAAAACTTTTTAGATTTATTTAAAACAGCTTATGGTGTATTTGTTGCACTTTATAAAATGTACAAAATTTACCCTGACGTGGTTTTTTCAAAAGGTTGTTATGCCAGTTTCCCAGCATTGTTTGCAGCGCGTATTTTACGCATACCTGTTGTAATTCACGAATCTGACATGGCCCCGGGCCGGGTTACAAAATGGTCAGCCAGGTTTGCCCGTCGTATTGCCGTATCATACCCCGATTTAGTTGAATATTTTGGAGCGGATAAGACGGCTTGGACTGGCCAACCGATTCGTGAGGAAATCATTCACCCTATTAAAGAGGGTGCCTACGAATATTTAAAATTAAATACTGGCATACCAATAATTTATATTACGGGTGGCTCATTAGGTGCGCAAAAAATTAATGACTGCGTGCTGGAAGCCTTGCCTGACTTGGTTAAAAAATATCAAATCATTCATCAAACAGGCACTGTCAATTTTGATGAAGTTAAAAATCGAGCCGAAAGTAAATTACAAGATTCACCATTTAGGGATCACTATAAACCATTTCCATTCTTAGGCTCCTTGGCTATAAAAATGTCAGCTGGGGTTGCAAGTGTTGTTGTGTCACGGGCCGGCTCAACATTGTTTGAAATTGCCACTTGGAATTTACCATCAATTGTTATACCTTTTAATAAAAGCAATGGCGACCATGCCCGCAAAAATGCTTATGCTTACTCAAGGGCAGGGGCGTGTACCGTTATTGAAGAAGCTAATTTGGGCGCATCTGAATTACTTTTTACCATTGAAAATATTTTAAACAATCCGCAAATTTACAAAGATATGGTAGAGAGTGCCAAAAAATTTGCCCGTCCCGACGCCGCCCAAACCATCGCCACCGAGCTTGTCCAAATTGCTTTGTCTCATGAAAAATAATGCACAGATAGAGGTTTAGGCTCTATCTATAGTCATGTTATAATTATTCTATGCGTAAAGAGCCTCTAGTAACTGATGAATACTACCACGTATACAATCGCGGAGTTGATAAACGCGACATTTTTTTAGATATAGATGATCTTAAACGGCTTGAGGAAAGCATACTAGAATTTAATAGAACTTACGGAATTGGCAGTTTAGCAAATATTAGAAAAACTCAGATAGAGTCTAAGCCTCTATCTGTATAGTTTGACTTTTTGATGTAGTATGTGTAATATTTGGATAAATTAATTGTACATAAAATGGATACAGAAAATATTTTATTTCAGACAACTCTTCTTGTTATTGCCATTGCGTATAAGTACTTATTGGCACGTGAAAATGTTTGGGGCTGGATATTATCTGCCACTTCCTCAATACTTTCTTGTTTATATGTATTTATATATTTTAAACTTCCAATACTAATAAGTCTAGAACTATGTTTTATGTCTCTATCCCTATATGGAATATATAAATACGTAAAGAATCTGGCATACCTAACAAGAATTGATTTTATAATTATTGCTTTAACTATGGTTGCAATTATCTATTTTGTTTTCAAGCAATTGGAAACAAAAACTGTCTGGTATGAAATTGCTGGATCAGTGACTTTTTTATCTGGCGTAGTCTTTATGGCTCAGAAAAATAGGACAAGTAAGATGATCGCATGGATAAACTTTATTTTAGGTAGTTTATTTATAGGAGTTGTCGTCTTTCAAAAGCACGCCTATATACTCTTATTATTACACATAATTTCGGTAGTGATTGGATGCTATGCAATAAAAAGATTAAAAATAACATCTTCATAAATGAGGGTGTTTTTATTTGGGTGTAATCTTGTGTTAGACAAGACTTAGGGTAGAAAAATAGTTGAAAGTTTGGTACAATAACCCATATGAAAGGGGATTATGAAGGAAAGGTAGTGACTAGGTTTGCGCCAAGCCCAACAGGCTTTTTGCATATTGGGGGTGTGCGTACAGCATTGTATAACTATGCTTATGCCAGGAAGCATGGTGGCAAGTTTATATTGCGTATTGAGGACACTGATACTGATAGAAACAAACCTGAGGCCGAGCAGGCTATATTGGACGCATTTGAATGGTTAGGCATGGAGTATGATGAGCTGTATCGTCAAAGTGACCGTACTGAAATTTATCGTAAATATTTAGAAAAACTAATTACTGAAGATAAGGCCTATGAAAGTATAGAGGATTCTAAAAATAACCCAGGCGAAAAAATCGCACTGATTCGCTTTAAAAATCCAGGCGAAGTTATAACTTTTACTGACGTGGTCTATGGAGAAATTAGTATAGACACGACCGATTTAGGTGATTTTGTGATTGCTAAAAATCTAGACGCGCCAATATTTCATTTTGCCAATGTAGTTGATGATTTTGAAATGGGAGTCACTCACGTCATTCGGGCCCAAGAACACATGGCCAATACACCAAGGCAAATTTTAATTGCCAGGGCAATTGGGGCCAAGCCACTTAATTATTCACACATACCTTTGGTTTTAGCACCCGATAAAACAAAGTTATCAAAACGGCATGGGGCAGTTAGTGTTATGGAGTACAAGTATGCCGGGTATTTGCCCGAAGCGGTATTGAACTTCTTAGCCTTAATTGGTTGGAACCCAGGTGATGAGCGCGAAATTTTTACCTTGCCGGAGTTGGTTGAAGAGTTTAGTTTAGAAAAAGTTCAAAAATCCGGTGGTATTTTTAACACTGTAAAATTAAATTGGGTTAACAAAGAGCATATTAAATTACTTAACCAGGCTGAGCAGTTTATTTTGGTTCAGCAATTTATGCCTCAAAGTGTTACAAATTTACCAAACTATAATTTGAGTACTTTGGAGGATTTTTTGCCAATTATTATAGAGCGAATTGAAAAATTTGATGATGTTACAACATTGGCTGACGCTGGTGAGTTTACATATTTTTTCGAAAAGCCAATTTATGGTAAAGAGCAACTGTTTTTTGGTAAAACAAAGTTTACATCTACTAATAAATACGAGGATTTGGCTGGAATTATTAATGAAACTATTTCAAACATAAAAAATTCTAAACATTGGCAAGCTGACAGCATTAAAGAAGCTGTTTGGGATTATGCTCAAAATGTTGGGGTAGGGGATGTTTTGTGGCCAATGAGGTTTGCCCTCTCGGGCCGTGACAAAAGCCCCGATCCATTTATTTTAGCCGAATTGTTAGGCCAAGACGAAACTATTGAACGCCTGGAATCAGCCAAAGATTTATTGTTAAATTAAGATTTAGTACATTGCTTAATTATAGAAAGTATGTTATACTTTAGAAGTTGAAATAATAGCTAATAAATAAAAGTAATTTAAATAAAAAAATGAAAGAATATAGCAAGCCAAGTTTTGGCGGGAATAGGGGTGGCGACCGTGGTGGAAGCCGTGGAGGTTTCGGAGGCGGTAATCGTGGAGGTTTTGGTGGTGGAAGCCGTGGTGGCGATCGCGGAGGCTCTCGAGGCGGGTCTTTTGGACCTCGTGAGATGTTTAGTGCAAAATGTGATGAATGTGGCAAAACATGTGAATTGCCATTTAAGCCAACTGGCGACAAGCCAGTATATTGCAGTAATTGTTTTACTGCTAAAGGTGGCAATGATCGAAATGATAGGGGGGGTGATCGTGGAAGTAGATCTTTTTCAAAACCAAGTTTTAACGCAGGTAGAAGGGATAATTTTAAGCCAACAATAGATAGTGGTTCAAACGAAACTTTGAAAAACCAAATTGATGCAATCAATAAAAAAATTGATAATCTAACAAGTTTAGTGGCTGGTTTAACAAATGCTAAATCTGTAAAACCTATAAAAATAGAAACAAAGGCAGAAACAAAAACTGAGACAAAGAAAGTTGTTAAAAAACCCACTGTAAAAGTTGCTACAAAAAAAGTTGCTAAAAAAGTAGCAAAAAAATCTAACAAGAAGTAAGCCACAATAGGGGACTAGTTTTTAAATTTAGACGTGTTATACTGAACAAGTAAAAGCTAAAGTGAGATCCCCGAACGTAATGTGTAAGGGTGCAAATGTAGGCGTTTACGCATTATTAGAGTGCTATAAAAAATTTTTTGGAAATATGTCAAACAAACTTTTTATCGGTTCACTAGCTTGGGCTACAAATGACCAATCTTTGATGAGCCATTTTGCAGCTATCGGTGAAGTCGTTTCAGCTCGCGTTGTGACTGAAAAAATGACTGGCCGTTCACGTGGTTTTGGTTTCGTAGAATATAAAAGCGAAGCTGATGCAGCAACTGCAATTGAGAAGCTAAATGGTAGCGAGCTTGATGGTAGGAACATTACCGTCCAAGAGTCTCGCCCTGAGGCTCCTCGCAATAACTAAATCAAATAAGTTAAACAAAAGCCCTTATGCAATTCTGCCAAGGGCTTTTGTTGTGGGTAGACTTATAGGCATAAGGTCTTTTTATTTAAATGACGTGTCGCAAAAGGTATATTGTGCGACATTAATAATTTTGAATAAACCCCATTCCCCTTACACCTAAGCACTAATTTTGTGAGCAGTCGTTAAAAGCTTTGATTTCGGCATTGTAAATATTTATATTTGTTTTGGTCTCACCTACTAGCAGGTTGTATTTATTAACAAGCTCGTTGTATGAGCTTACTAACAAGGTATAATCTTGATTACCACTCCCCGCTTGCTCAATTTGAGTTTTTTGTAAACCTAAAGTTTTTTGCATATTTGATATCTCAATCTGGTTTTTATCCACAACTGATTTTAGGTTTTTATTAATAGTTGGACAACTTGATAATGGTTTGCCAAAATGCTGTACAGCATACCATACATGTATACCGTCCCACGTACCAGTCACTAAGCCAACACCTATTTGTGTGTATTTTGGGTTTAGTATATTGGCTCGGTGGCCAGGGCTATTCATCCAGGCATCCACTAAGGTTTGGTCGGACTCAAAGTTCCCCATGGCCAAGTTTTCACCAATTGTAATGTATTCATAATTAAACTTTTTAGCCAAATCGCTAATATCAACGCCACTGGGTGATTCATGTTCAAAGTATTGTAACGTATTCATGTCACCCGCTTTAAATGTAGCCGAAGTAGTTAATTTAGTATTAAACATTAAGGGCTCCAAACCATTTTTTTGGCGCTCGGCGTTTGTGTATTCAATAATTTTTGTGGCTGATAGTTCAGCATAATTTTGTTGGTTTGGATTGATGATTTGAGCTAAGGGTCCTGGCAACGAAACCTCCTTAAATATTTTAGTTTTCGCTATACTCTCGTTGGCTATATTTGAGTCAATAAGCTCAACCAGTTTCTGGGCCTGATTAGTTAAGGGTTTGATTTTTTGGATTAGCTGTTCTTGAAAAAAATAAATACTAATAAAAATTAGTATTAAAATAATTAGTCTGCTATGTTTCATATCTATATAGTATATTACTAACTGCACGAACCTGAAAGAGTATAACCCTTTGCCTCGGCCTCACTTGCTGTTTTAAAGTACACCCTATTTTCGTTTTTTATATTGTTAGCTGCTGGGCAATCCACGGGATAATATTTTTTGCCACGACTTGAAGCCAAGTAGTTACCTTTTGTATAATTTGTGTTTGGCTCAGTATTTCCAGTATCTTGGTTAGCAATGTTTGGTATTTGGTCGGGCCCAGCTTGCACAGCATTTAAAATTTGTACTTGACTATCATTAATATATGTTGTACTTTGTCGGCCAAGATAAAATGACCCCAAGCTAATTATAGCGATAACTAAAAATGACAAAATGTCTTTGCCATAAGGCCTTTCAGTCAAGGACTTGATTTTTTCGTTGATTTTGGTTATACTCATACGGTTATTATACATTATAGCTTTTATTAAAATACTATACTATGGCACATAGAAAAGCGGGTGGTAGCGCTAAAAATCTTACCGATTCAAATCCAAAATATCTAGGAACTAAACTAGCTGACGGTCAAAAGGCCAAGCATGGTGATATTATTATTCGTCAACGTGGCTCTAAAATTCTTGCTGGTGCAAACGTTAGTATGGGTAAAGACCACACCTTGTTTTCATTAACAAGTGGTATTGTTAAATTTGGCTTTAAAAGAAAAACCCATTTTGACGGTTCAAAAGTCATCAAAAAAATGGTTAATGTTGTACCATTAGTTTAATTTTGGCTGAATAGATTTTATATTTCAAATTTATCGGGTACTGCCCGGTTTTTTTGATGGGTTCGTCAAGTTCAAACATCTGTTCATTTATGGGGCCACCACCGGCCAATCTAATCTCATTTAAAATATCTTTTTTATGAATACTTGAAAACAGGCTACCATACTCGTTAGCTTGAACTTTAATTTTAATTTCATGGCCGTTTAGTTTAGCTAGAGTGTTAACAATTTTTTGCTCGGCATTTTCTAGTGCCTGATTTTGTTGAAGTTTTTTTTCGCTAGCCTTTTTAATAACCTCAGGTGTAGCTACAATACCAAAGCCTTTTTTAATAATAAAATTTTGAGCATAGCCATCAGGGAAGTTTTTAACCTCACCTTCCCTGCCGATACCTTTGATTGATTTGGTTAAATATATTTTCATATTTTACAGTATTTCTTTACTTTTTCTTTACAATTTCTAAAGCCTTATTCATTTGGCTATCGATTTTAGCGTTGGCATTTTTTACAATAATGTCCGGATTAATCCCCTGTTTAGATATTGAATTACCATTTGGGGTTAACCAATTAGCCACCGTAATTTTAATAGACGTTTCATTGTTGACTGGTATGACCTCTTGCACGGAGCCTTTACCAAAGCTTTTTTCGCCGATGACAGTTGCAATTTTATGTTCTTGCAAGGCTCCAGTTAAAATCTCTGAAGCTGAGGCTGACCCTTTATTAATTAAAACAACCATTTTAAATTTCTTGTCTTTTAATAAATCGTAACCCTTGGATATATAAATGTCTCGATCTTGTTTCGCACCATAGTCTTCGCTGACAATGATACCGCCCTCTTTAATAAACCAACTGGCGATATTTACTGATGAATCTAGATATCCACCCGGATTATTACGCAAATCCAAAATTAATTTATTTGAATTACTATTGGCAAATTCAGTCAAGGCTTTTTGAAACTTTACATCAGAGTCGTCATTGAAGCTGAATAATTTAATAACAAACACGCCATCTTTGCGCAAAGAGTATTCAATATTTTCAACAACAATTATTGCTCGAGTTAACGTTTTTAGTTGAGTTGTTTTTTGGCCCTCACGTACTATCTCAAGTTTAACTTGTGTACCAACTTCGCCCCTGATTCTTTTAACGGCTTCGTCAACTGACATACCAAATGCATTTGTACCATCTATACTGACTATTTTGTCACCTGCCACAATACCAGCCTTGAAAGCCGGAGTATTTTTTAAAGGTGAAATAACTGTTAAGATATCATCTTTGATACCTAGTTCCATACCGACTCCACTAAATGAACCCTTTAACTCTTCTTGAAACGAGGTTTGCTCGCTGGGTGTAAAAAATACGGTGTATGGGTCGCCCAGTGATGATGTTAGACCCTTAATGGCTCCATAAACACGATCGTTATTACTAATTTTGCCAGCCTCGGGTGATTTTTGATCTATGATTTTCCAGACTTTCCAAAAAAGCGCTAGGTCAGCGTTATTGATTGGGTCGCCAGAGTTTAAAATAATGTCAGTTATAGAGGCACTTTTTAAACTACTTGAATTTTTACCAACAAAAAATCCACTACTAAAAAGTAAAATGATAACAACAACAAGAAGCAAGTAGCGTCCTCTAGTTTTAAATTCTTGGTTTTTGTTGTTTGTGTTCATATATTAGTTGCTCTTTAGTTTCTAAAACATTTGGTTCTGGTATTTTAGGCTCATCCTGGACTGTGGGAATTTTGTTAACTTGTAATTTGCCAGACAATCTTTCAGCTCTATATCTATAAGCGATAAAAATTAGCCAAAGGCCAAGGAGACTAATAACTGTTTGACGGGCGCTGGTTGTTAAACCCACCCACTCGAATATTATTACTAAAAGCCCGATGGTCAAAAGTGTGTATTCACGTTTCATATTATTTAAGTATACTATTTTTGAGCAATGATTACAAATTCACCTTTTATGTTTTTAGGGCTTGATTTTAAGTAATTTAGAACCTCTTGTGCTGTACCCAAAATAATAGTTTCAAACATTTTAGTTAATTCCCTGCCGACTATAAATCGTGACTCTTGTTTTTTTGAATTTTTATTAAACCATTCAAATAGTTTTAGAATTCTATGATTTGATTCATAAATAACTACAGGTATTTCAGACTCTAATAAATTTTTTAAAAATGATTCCCGGCCCTTTTTTTGTGGCACAAAACCCCAAAAGGCAAATTGATTGCCGGTAATACCTGATGCGCTAATTAATGCAGTAACAGCACTGGCCCCAGGTATGGGCACAACTGTAATGTTATTTTTGTGTGCCTCGTTTATCAGCAGTGAGCCCGGGTCTGAAATACCAGGTGTGCCAGCGTCACTGACTAATGCGTATACTGCCCCAGCTAATAATTCATCAATAATCTTTGCCTGCTTGTTTGTATTTGTATGGCTATGATAGCTGGTTAGTTTGTTTTTAATTTTATAATGCGCCAATAATATACCAGTCGTACGCGTGTCTTCGCATAAAATCATGTCAACTTCATTCAGTACTCTAACGGCTCGCAATGTTATGTCTTCTAAATTACCAATTGGTGTAGCCACGACGTATAGAGTACCAGTATTTGTGTTGGGCATTGTATTAGGCATAAACTTTTTCTGTAACTAATACTTTACATTCATCACTGCAATATTTGGGCCCACTGTTTACACAGTCAGTGCAAACTAGCATTTTTTGGTTGCAACGAATATTGTTGCAATTTGAATAATTTTCAGTTTTAGTTTGGCAAAAATCACATTCCCCAATAACCTCGTGTCCATCGCCATCAAAATGCATTGTCTCACGGCCATCAAAAACGTATAATGCGCCTTTATAATTTTGGTTTGGGTATTTGGCCATATACGACACAATCCCACCATCTAGTTGGTAAACATCTTTAAAGCCCTCTTTTTTCAATAAGCCTGAAGCCTTCTCGCACCGCACTCCGCCCGTACACACAGTCAAAACAGTTTTATTTTTTAAATCTTGTAGCACATCAAGCTTTTTGCGCAAATCACGAAAATTACGCATACCGGGAAAAACCGTACCTTCAAATTTGCCAACTTTTAATTCATAATCATTGCGCATATCAACAATATAAAAATCTTTTCTTTTCTCGCCATTTACTGGGTTATACCATTCGTTTAATTCACTGGGTGTTAGTTTTTGACCCGTTAATTTTTTTGGGTCAATATCGTCATCTGCACCTAAATGCAGTGATACAATTTCCTTGCGACATTTTACTGATAACCTGGGGAAGGCATGGCCAGTACCCTCTGATAACTTCCAGTGAATATTTTTGTATATTTTTTGAGCCTGCATCCAGTCTATGTATTTTTGCACATTATCGGCTGTGCCCTCGCCTGTTCCATTAATACCCTCACCCGCCACAATAAAGCGCCCAGTTATGCCTAAAACGCTTAAAACGGCCCTCTGGCGCTCGGTTTCAGCCACGGGGTCATCAATATCAGTATATTTATAAAACAGTAAAATAGTGTGTTTTTCTAAATCTTTTTCAGGTTCCTTCATATAGCGATTCTAGCAAAAAATCATGATTTTTATGTTATTGACAGACTTGTATTTGTTTGCTAATATGATGTTAGAAAAATGTACTTAAGGAAAAAGAATATGAAAACAAGAAAGAATCAAGCATCGAGTCAGCCATTGAAACAACAGTCTGTTACGCAAGATTATCCTAAATTTGGTGATAAAGATT
>Ga0209542_10003377_pt1 | contig 34169 bp, 32 predicted proteins | sample RifCSPhighO2_01_FD_184028 | JGI IMG/M metagenome (GOLD analysis project Ga0209542, IMG submission 184028) | Soil microbial communities from Rifle, Colorado - Rifle CSP2_plank highO2_0.1 (SPAdes) (version 2) | ecosystem: Environmental > Terrestrial > Deep subsurface > Rock core/Sediment ...
AAAACTCTGGCTTCGGGAGTAGACTTCTTGGGCTGGGTGCATTTTCCAGATCATCGAGTATTGAGGACAGCAACCAAAAGGAGAATGTGGTGTACTATTGAACAGAAAGAAGGGAAAAAAGAGACGGTACAGTCATACTTGGGGATGTTGAAACACGGGAATGCATACAAACTGCGTAAGCGTGTTCAAAACTGTTCGAAAAATTGCTGATTTTTCTTTTACTTGCTACACTATAAGCATGACCATGGAAGCCATCAAAAAGAAAGTAGTGCCGATTTTGAAGCGCCAAGGAGTGATCAAGGCCGCTGTTTTTGGTTCGTTTGCAAGAGGAGAAGAAACAAAAAATAGCGATATCGACTTTCTGATGAAAATCACAAAAAACAAAACGCTTTTTGATTTGATACAGCTCAAGCTGGAACTGGAAAAAAAACTCGGGAGAAGTGTCGATATTGTGGAATACGACGCCATTCATCCGCTTATCAGAAAAGAAGTTTTGAAAGGACAACAGAAGATCTTATGAAAAGAATCTTGAATGCAGCGCGAAAAGACCTTCCAAAACTTAAAAAACAGATTGCACAGCTTCTCGAAAAATCTTCATGATTCGATAAAGGTACGATTTCAATAGTTTTTGCCGAAAAAGAAACAAAACAAAAAGATATGCCGAAATTTTTCTATACCGCAAAAAATATCACTACCGGAGAAAGTTCCGGCGGCGAAGCGGAAGCTCAGGATGAGAAGAAATTGGCTCAGAACCTTCGGGAGCAGGGGGTCTTGCTGACTTCGCACAAGGAGATCGAGACGACCAAATCCATCGGCATCAAATTTTTTGATCGTTTTGCCTCCGTTCCGCTGAAAGAAAAAATGGTATTTACGCGGAACCTGGCGGTCATGGTGTCGTCCGGACTAACGGTTTCTCGAGCAGTCCACAATTTAAGCATCCAGACAAAAAACAAGAGATTCAATAAGATCCTTTTGAGCGTTTATGATGACGTACAGAGCGGCAAGACGCTGGCAGATGGTCTGGCCCGGTACCCGAATGTCTTCAACGAGCTCTTTGTCAGTATGATCAGTGTGGGAGAGGTGAGCGGTAATCTTGAAGAAATACTTGATATTCTGGCGCTCCAACTGGAAAAAGAGAATGATTTGAGAAGCAAAGTGCTCGGGGCGCTCATTTATCCGGCGGTGATCGTGGCGGCCATGATCGGCATTGCTGTTCTGATGCTGACGTACATCCTTCCGAAAATTACCGGCGTTTTTCAGGATATGGATGTGCAGTTGCCGGCGACAACGGTGTTTATCATGGGCATGAGCGATTTTCTCCGCAATCATGCCATACTGAGCACAGCGCTTTTCATAGCGGCAGCGATTGCAGTGAAAGTTTTTTTCGGGACGAAGCCTGGCAAGCGTTTTTTCGGTATCGTTTTTATCTATATGCCGATTGTCGGCAATATCGTGGTCAAAGTCAATTGCGCGCGTTTCGCTCGCATTTATAGCTCTCTTCTGAAGAGCGGCATCTCGGTGGTGAGCGGCCTTTCTATCGTGTCAAAAACATTAGGGAATGTGTATTACAAAGATGCCTTGGCAGAAGCCATCGGAGAAGTCCAGAAAGGCGTCGAGTTGAGCAAGGTTATTTATAAGTACCCGCGGATATTCCCGACTCTGGTGCCGCAGATCCTCGAAGTGGGCGAAGAAACCGGGAAAACAGAAGCTGTGCTGCAGCGCCTGGCGGAATTCTATGAGGAGGAAGTGTCGCAGATCACCAAGAATATGTCGTCCATCATCGAGCCGATCCTTATGCTCCTCATCGGCGGAGCGGTAGGGTTTTTCGCGGTGGCGATGCTGCAGCCGATGTACTCTGTCCTCGAGAATATTAAATAGGAATCATGAATCATGAATCAGGAATCAAGAATTCAAGGGGCTTCACTTTGATCGAAGCTCTGGTCTTTCTTTTTTTATTTGCCGTCGTCTCTACGGCTTTTTTTGAGGCGTATGCGGTAGGCACGCGCCTGATTATCGAATCGAAAAACCGTCTCGGCGCAACAGCCTTGGCCAACCAGAAAATGGAGATCATCCGCAGCATTGATTATGATAGTATCGGCACCAAGCATTGGAACGGCAGCGCTTGGGTGTACGGCATTCCTGCGGGGGATCTGCTCGAGGATGAGACTATCAGCGTGAACACGCGGCAATACGCGGTGCATACCTTTGTCCAGTACGCAGACGATTCTTTTGACGGTACGCTCGGAGGGACGCCGAACGACGCGATCCCCAATGACTACAAGCGCATCAGGATTTCTGTTGCGTGGGGGAGCGGCGGAGCTGATCAGACGGTTACCGTTTTTGCCAATGTTTCTCCAAACGGAGTCGAGACATCGGCGGGCGGCGGCGTGCTCTCCATCAATATCCTCGATACTTCCGGCTCTGGCATTTCTGGTGTAACGGTGCGCTTGGTCAATAGCGCTACGAGCGTTGATTTGACGACTCAAACCGATGCGACGGGCAACATAACTTTACCGGCGACACCCGCCAGTGTACCGCCCGGCGCACAAGACTATACGCTTACCGTTTCAAAAAGCGGTTACTATGGCGCAGTTACATACCCGCCCTATCCGACCTCGGCTTTTGATCCGATAGATGAGCATGTGTCGGTAAATGCCGGAGCGCTCAATCCGATAACCATCAAGATTGATGAATCATCGGACATCCAGATCCATACCGAAGACCCCTTTGGAGCGGCCGTGCCGAGCATCGCTACCCATACTGTGGGCGGCAGAGTTCTCGGCACAACTTCCACTCCTGTTCCTGGTACTCCCGTGTATGCTTTTTCCCAGGATGTCAGCACTGATGTTTCCGGCGACAAAACTTTTGCTGGAGAGAGCAGCGGACAGTATACATTTTCCATTACGGATACGCAGTATGAGTTTTATAAATTCAGCCCCGAAGAAACAGCGCGGGACATATTTGAGGTAATTGCGGGAGCAGAGAAAAATATTACGGCTATTCTATTGAATAAGCAAATTGGTTCAGTCAAGGCAGTGATAACGAATCAGGCCGATGAGAGCCCCATAGCGGGCGCCAGCGTCCGCCTTTTTCACGCGCTGCTTCTTTATGATGTAACCGCGGCGACTGATCAATATGGCTATGCCTATTTTCCGACAGCCTTGCCAGAGCTTGCGGCTGGGACGTATGACATAACGGTGAGCGCTACCGGCTTTGGCAATTATACGGGGACGGTGACTGTAAGCGGCGCATTGGTTGATAAAAATATAGCACTGACTGCCAGTTGACAAATATGAAGCGAAGAACATTGAAAGCGATGACGCTCGTAGAAATGCTGATAGCTATCAGCATCATGCTTATCGGCATGGGAGGATTTTCCTTGCTTCTTTTGAAAAGTCTGGGGACGAATAAATTCATCATAGAAGAAGGAGTCTCTTCGGCGGCAGTCTCTCGCGCCACGAACAAGATCATCACAGCCTTACGGAGCGTCCGCCAGGCTGACAATGGTGATTTTCCCGTGGAATCAGGGTCAGATTTTGACTTGAAGGTATACATCGATATCGACGACGACGACGTGACGGAACGGGTGCATTATTTTCTCGACCTGGTGAATGATCAGCTCAAAATGGGGGTGACCAATCCGCTGGCTACAATGCCAGTGACGTATCCGGCGAGTGACGATACGGTGTCTGTACTGGCAAATTATATCGTGAATACAGATGTTGATCCAGTTTTCTATTATTACAATGAGAACTATCCCGGGGATGCTATTAACAATCCTCTGGTAACACCGATCAATGTCCAGGATGTGCGGCTTATCCGTGTTCACCTTCTCATGAATATCGATCCGGTGCGGGCACCCAATAATGTCAATATCGAGTCATTTGCGGATTTGCGTAATCTGGAGATACTATGAAGAATCCTGACAAGAAGAAGTTAAAAGGATCGGCATTGGCGTTCGGCTTGGTCATTATGTCAGCGGTGGCTATTATGCTGACTTCCATTATCGGTTTCGTAGTGGGGCAGACGAAATATTCTTTGCGTATCCATGCTAGGGAACAAGCGTTTCAGATTGCGGAGTCTGGCACTCATTTTTATCGCTGGTATTTGGCCCATCAAGTAGAAGGGAGGACAGCGCAACAGGTGCAGGATTTTTGGACAAGCGGCAATCCGTATGGGGTAGCGACGCCGTATGAGGCGGAATATAAAGATCCCGGCGGATCCGCGGTAGGAAAATATCGTCTCGAAGTGACAGCGCCGACGCTCGGTTCGACGGTCGTGGTAGTCCGGTCGACTGGATGGACATATAAGTACCCGAACGATTTGCGCGTCCTCGAGGTGCGCTTGCGCCGGCCGTCGTGGAGCGAACATATCGTGTTGGCCAATGATTTTATTCGGTTCGGCGCCGGGACAGAAGTGTTCGGAACCATCCATTCGAATAAAGGTATTCGTTTTGACGGCGTGGCCCACAACATCGTATCAAGCTCTGTGGCGACATTTAATGATCCGGATCACACTGGCGGAAACGAATTCGGGGTGCATACTCACGACGCTCCGGCCGACCCTCTCCCGCCAGCGGCTGTGCCCACACGAACGGATATTTTTGAGGCGGGACGGATGTTTCCAGAAACGACAGTTGATTTTAATGGTGTGCTGGGCGATTTGAGTCTGATAAAAAGCGTGGCTCAAGCCGGGACGAATGGGAGCCGATATTTCGACAATACCCATCAGGGGAGGCATATTATTTTGAAAACGGATGACACATTCGATATTCGCACGGTGCAGAGCTTCGTCGCCTCAACCAATGAGATCAACAATTATAGCGGCGGATGGCAGACCTATGCCATACCAAATGAAGGAGTGATCTTTGTTGAAGGACATGTATGGTTGGAAGGAGCGGTCAATGGCAGGCGGACCACGATTGTTGCGGCCAATCTTCTGTCTTCATCGTTGAAAAATATATACATAGGCAAAGACATCCGTTATACGAATTATGACTGTACGGACATCCTCGGTCTTATTGGCCAGAAGGACGTGGAGATCATCAAAAGCAGCGAGACTGATCTCAAGATCGATGGGGCGCTTCTCGCGCAAAGCGGACGTGTCGGACGTGCGAATTATGGAACATCCGATATCAAGAGCGTTATCACAGTGTATGGTGCGCTGGCTACAAACCTGCGCTATGGTTTTGCCTGGACGAATGGCACTCAAAATTGGGGCTATATAACTCGGAATCTGTACTATGACAACAATCTCTTGTATTGTCCGCCGCCATATTTTCCTACAAGCACGCAGTATGAGATGGATTTGTGGGAAGAGAAATAATCTGGAGAAAGAGAATCAGGAATTGTGAATTAGGAATCACCCCTCCCTACCCTCCCCTTGAAAAGGGGAGGGGGAAGAGAGCGGATGTGATACAATGGTGAAGAGAAAAAATACATATCAAAAGCGATGAATATATTGCAGAAAAAAATCTTTGATCTTTTTCCAGCCGCGTTCGGGTTGGATTTGAGCGACCTCTCGATGAAAGCGGTGTGGCTCAATCGGACGGGGCAGCATGACTCGATTGTGAGTTTCGGTTCGGTACCGCTGCCCGTAGGGAGCGTGATTGATGGTGAGATTATGAATACTGAAGCGGTGGAAAGCGCTATCACAGCCCTCCTCCAAAAATCCGGTCCAAAAAAAATAAAAACTCGCCAAGTAGTATGCTCATTGCCGGAAACCAAGGCGTTCCTGCGCATCATTTCTCTTCCCGCGATGGAAGAAGATGAAGTCAGGGAGGCTATCAAATGGGAGATCGAAGCCAACATTCCTCTGACGCTTGAACAAGTATATTATGATTGGCAGATCCTGGATCTCAATCTGACTCAGGAAAAAGGCAAGATAAGCGTGCTGGTCGTGGCGGTGGCGCGGAGCGTGGTAGACCAATTCCAGACGGTATTGGCGGCAGCCGGACTGGAAGTCATCGGCTTGGAAACGGAGTCTATCGCTCAGGCTCGGAGCCTCTTGGCCGAAAAGAACGAGAAACGCACGACTCTCATCATCGACATCGGCGATCGGCGGACGAGCTTTCTCATCGCTATCGGGAGCACGCCGTGCTTCACGTCGAGCGTGCCGCTTTCTTCGCAGATGGTGACGGATGCTATTTCCAAGTCGTTGCGCATTTCTTTTGATGAAGCCGAGGAGATCAAGATCAAGCAAGGACTGGGATCGCTGGCGCTCAAGAGCCCGGTTTTGAAAGCGGCTCTCCCGGTGCTCGAGAATATAGCCGTGGAAATCGAGAAGTCCATTGATTTTTACCTGAGCAATCTCCATTACTCCGAGAATATCGATTCTATCGTGCTGTGCGGAGGAGGATCGAATATGCAGGGGCTCTTACCGTACCTTTCGCGCCGTTTGGGGCGGCCGATCGAATTTGGCAATCCTTGGATAAATCTCAGGCTGGGGGAACAATTGCCGCTCATCGACCGCAATCACTCCGTACAGTATTCAACCGCTATTGGCCTGGCGCTTCGAGGCCTCGACGAATATGAAGACTTTGCTTAACCTCTTACCGGAGGAAAACAAGAAGAGCGTCCAGCGCAAGCTTCACTTCCGCTTTTTTCTGTGGCAGCTCTTTCTGGTATGTACCCTGGAAGTGTTCTACTTGAGCATTCTCATGAGCATATATCTCATCCTTGATTTTCAGCTCCAGAGTCTGCGGGCGATTGAGCAGCAGTACGATGCAGCGTATACTGAGCAGAGGACGCTCGATGCGTATCAGAAAAAATTCAAAGATACGAATGTCGCCGTCGCGATGGTTGGCAGAATCGAGCGGGAGCACCTCTCTTTCGCGGGAGTGTTCTTGCTTCTCGATACCTTGCTTCCGGAAGGTATCGCCGTGGATCGTCTGACCACCAAGAATTACACCGTCATGCTCTCCGGCCGAGCAGCCGCGCGGGACGATATTTTGGCTCTGGAGGCCAGTCTCAAGGAAGCCGCCTGCGTAAAAAATGTCAATGTGCCGATTTCCAACTTCTTTTCGCAAAAAAATATCGATTTTCAAATTGATTTTGAAATGCAGAAAGAGTGTTTGCAAAACAATACCCTATGATAGCATCTCTCTACAAAAAACATGTCACGCGCGTTGTCCTGCTCGGCCTGCTTCTGGCCATGGCGGGCATCATCTGGTACGGCATACTGCCCCTCAAGCAGGTCGTGTATGAGAAGATGCGGGGGATTCAGGAAGTCTATGCCAGGCGAGAGAATCGCGAGAAGCAGGTGGCCAGGTTGCCGGAACTCAAGGCGCAGTATGATGCCATTCTCCAAAATGATAAATTGCTCGATATTCTCATTACAGAAGATACGGTAGTGGATTTTGTGAAGATGCTTGAGGGTCTCGCGAGCGGATCTCATATCGAGATAAGCATCACCGCGAAAGAGAATGGGGAGATTATCGAACGGGAGAAAGCAGCTGTCAAACCGGATCAGTCGGAGAGCGGAGATCCCGACGAACTTTCGGAAAATAGCGGCTCCAAGGAGAAAGTCGCGGATATCCTAAACGATATGCCGTTCAATCGGTACTTATATCTCTCCATCAAGGCTCGAGGGCAGTATGGGGATATCATAGGATTTTTGCGCAAGATGGAAACGCTTCCCGTCGGGTTGGATGTCATCCGAATCGAGATGAAGCAGGGGGAAGCGCAAAAGGAGGCTCCGATCGATGCGGGGTATGGCGTCAATCCATTTTTTCTGTCGGGCGGCAATACGCAGGCGAGGGGGGCGGAACTGCTCGCCGCGCAAAAGGATGTCTTCGAAGCGGTATTCGATGTCGTGGCGTATGTGGATAAACAAAATTAATATGACTATCCCATTTCTTTCTCTCTTCAAAAGATCAGCGAAGCGTTTCTCTTTCAGGGGCGCGATATTTTTCTGGTTCCGGAATTACAAGAAGTTCTTCTTTCTGGGTTTTCTTATCGTATTGTCGATCGGCGGATGGAACTGGTACCAGAGTCTCTATCGGTACCATATGAGCGATGATGAAAAGAAACAATATATAGATTCGTATTTCAAAGAAACAGCCTTCAAAGAAACAAAATTCCGCGAAACGGTGGAAAATCTCCAGGCGCGCGCCGACCTGCACGGAGAGATGCTTCAGCTGAAACGGAACATCTTCGAGGGGAAAGGCCTCAAGCCGAAGAAGTAATTTAGAAAATTTCTAATTTCTAATAACTAATTTCTAAACAAAGACTTTGAAGTCATTAGTCATCGGGATTTTACTAGATATTGGATATTAGGAATTAGAAATTAAAGAAGAAACATTGCTTTTTCTCTCAAGTAAAGTTATACTGCCTGCTTCTGTAAGGCAGTTTTGTATAGTTATGATGCCTCTTTCTTGTCCCGTTACAAGCTAATAATAATTTTGTGCATTCTCCATCTGTTAAAAAATCCCAGGAAGAACCAAAGCGTGAAAAATCGTCTGTTTTAGCTTGTAACGGGACACGCAAAGAACAATTTTTTTCGCTCTTTCCCGAAGCGCCGCCATTCCGCTTCCGGCAATTCGAAACAGCCCTTTTTGATCCCTCTTTCAAGGATTTTTCTGGCATTTCCACTATGCCGTTTCTGATGCGTGAGAGGCTCGATGAAAAAATGCCCTGGCTCGCTCTTCGCCCAGCGCATGTTCTGGAAAGCGTGAAAAAAGATACATATAAGGCGGTCGTGACGCTTGGTGACGAAGCGCGTGTAGAGACGGTCTTGATGCACAATGCGCGGGGTCAGTGGACGGTGTGCGTTTCGGCCCAAGTGGGCTGTGCTATGGCCTGCACTTTCTGTGCGACGGGGAAAATGGGTTTTACGCGCAATCTTATCTCCGATGAAATTGTTGATCAATATCGTTTCTGGAAAATGTTTTTACATGAGCGACCCAAGCTTCCTGAACGGATTAGCAATGTCGTTTTTATGGGAATGGGAGAGCCGCTGGCTAATTATGATGCTGTCAAGCTTGCTATTCAAGAATTGCTGAAACACACCGATCTTGGACCAACGCATATCACGGTTTCTACCGTCGGTTTACTTCCGATGCTTCGAAAGATACTCAAAGATCCCGAGTGGCCGGCAGTGCGGTTAGCGGTATCGCTCCACAGCGCCGACTCGGAAACGAGAAAGGCGATGATGCCGACCTCTTTCGATACATTTTTGGAGGAGCTCATGGTATGGACGAAAGAATATTTTGAGAAGAATGAGAGCCGACGCCGCCATCTCACTTTCGAATACGTGATGCTTTCGAAAATAAACGATACAGAGATGCATGCGGAAGCGCTTATCCGTTTCGCGCGGCGGGTTGGCAAGGTTCGCATCAATCTCATCCCATATAATTTTACCCCGCAAAATTCGAAACGAATCGCGGGGCCCGCCCGCAACGATTCGCGTAGCGATTCGGGCAGGCAAGCCGGAAGCGTTTATCGGGATAGTCTGTCGGTGGATTTTACGCGTTTTGAAACACTGCTCAAAGAGGCCGGTGTGACGGTGATGCGGCGGCGGACGATGGGCGATGATATCGCCGCCGCCTGCGGCCAGCTCATAGTAGAAAAAACCTTATCTTGATACTGACTAAAATAGAGCAAAATGGTTAAGGGTCGGATGCAAGAAGGCTCCTTTTTCCTTATAATGAGAGAACATTGGGAACGTCCATATTTACATTTACCATCTATCGACGGCCGTCGATAGATGGTAAAAGATGGAAAGAGAGAAGAGAAAGAAAAATGAATACGGGGTTGATTTTTATCAAAGAGCGCCGTACAATGCCCGAATGCGTATGGTGGAAACATATTTCATCAAAACTTTCGGTTGTCAGCAGAATGTGGCCGACTCCGAGCGTCTCGAGAGCTATTATGCATCGCGGGGTTTTATGCGCGCCAAGGCACTGGAAGAAGCGGACGTGCTTATATTGAATACCTGCGTGATACGCGACCGGGCTGAAGAAAAAGTGTATGGGATGATCAAAAGTTTGCGTACGAAACTAAAAAATAAATCTCCACGCATGGTGGTGACGGGGTGCCTCGTCGGGGCGGCCGCGCGGGTGCCGGGCGGCAAAATGATGAAGCGTTTGACATCACGCTTGCCGGACGTAGAATTCCTGCCGATCGAAGATGTGGGATTTGAATACATGCCGCAGAGAGCCAAAGGAAAAATGGCATCTATCGTCATTTCCAACGGTTGTAACAATTACTGCGCGTTCTGCATCGTGCCGTTTTCGCGCGGGCCTGAGCGCTCGCGTCCGTTTGCAGATATCCTGGAGGAAGCCAAGCAGGCAGTCTCAGCCGGTTATACCGAAGTGTTGCTTCTGGGACAGAATGTGAATTCCTATGGTGCGGATTTTTTGGTGGAAAAAATAAATGAAGGGGAGGAGTATGTGCTGCCGGATGGCGCGCTCCTCAAGCCAGTGATGGTCAAGCATCTGGGGCGGCACCGTATCCCGACCTTGTTTCCGCATCTTTTGGAACGGGTGGCACAGACGGCAGGTGTAAAAAAGGTTTCTTTCATTTCTGCTAATCCGTGGGATTTTTCTGATGAGCTGATCGATGTGATTGCTCGGCATGAAAATATCGACCGCACACTCCATCTGCCAGTACAGGCGGGGAGCGATGCAGTTCTCAAACGAATGAACCGCTGGTACACTCGCGCCGAATATTTGGCTCTTATAGATAAGATTCGTGCTCGTGTGTCTGGTGTGGAATTCACCACCGATATCATCGTCGGTTTTCCGGGAGAGACAGTGGCTCAGTTCGAAGAAAGTATTTCTCTTGCCAAACGAGTAGATTTTGCTAAGACGTTTATCGCTTGGTATTCACCCAGACCCGGGACGGCTGCGACCAAGGTGATGAAGGATGACATCCCTATTATGGAGAAGAAACGCCGCTATACGGAACTGGATGCCGTTACTTACAAAGGAAAAAGGCTCTATAGAGGGAAAAAATAAGGTGTAGCCATTGACAGGGCTATCTTCTAGGTGTATAATTGCCTGTTGCTGTGGATGGTCTTTAGTAGTAATGTCACAGCATAAAGGGGGACAACCGTCCCTTCACAATTCTGGGGGAGTCAATCATGATTTCAAAGAAGGAAGTCCCGTTTGGGGTTGATGAGGATGGGTACCCTTGTTATCGTCTGGTACATGAGGATTGGGTTTTTCTCGGCGTTGTTGCTATTTTCATTCTAACGATTTTAAGTCTCGTCGCCATGCGTATCTGGTGGCCCGAAATGATGAATGAAAAAGCTGCCCTTTTAAATGCGGCGATACTTGTCGTAACCTATAAGGTCGTTACAAGTTAAAGCCAGGTCGCAGGGCAATCAATGTCAGTTTATGTAATTTTTTGTTTTTGCACTCTGACCGACAGCGCTCAAAAGCCGCTGGCGGTCTCTTTCTTTTTTATTCGGTAAAATGATAGTATAGAGGAGTCTTTAAAGGAGTTCATAATTATGCCAAAGCCAAAGAAAAAAACTCTCACACTGTTATCCTGGAATGTGAACGGCATCCGGGCCGTGTATAAGAAGGGCCTGTTTTTGCCGTTCATAGAAAAGCATCAGCCGGATATTTTGTGCTTGCAGGAAACCAAAGCCCTCGAGGGTCAGGCGGAAATCGATCTGCCGGAGTATGAAGAATACTGGAACTCGGCTGACCGGAAGGGCTATTCCGGTACGGCCATCTTTACCAAACAAAAACCACTGACTATCATCAATGGCTTTCCGGAAAACATCATCAAAAAATTTCATCTGATACATGATGGCTACGGCGATCCGTGCTCCGAAGGACGGGTGATCGTGGCGGAGTACCCCGATTTTTTCGTGGTGACGGTCTATACTCCCAATGCCAAAGAGGATCTTAGTCGTCTCGCACTGCGTCATAAGCAGTGGGACCCGGCGTTTCTGGCATTCTGTCAGGAGTTAGAAAAAAAGAAGCCGGTCATATTTTGCGGCGACCTGAATGTGGCTCATACGGAAGAGGACTTGGCCAATCCGAAACAAAACGTCGGCAAGCACGGTTTTACGGACGAGGAGCGGGCCGGATTCCAGAACTTTATCGAGGCGGGATTCGTAGACACGTTCCGTCTGTTCCATCAGGGGAAGGGATTTTATTCCTGGTGGTCGCACTTCGCCACTGCCCGAGCCCGCAACGTGGGATGGCGCATCGATTACTTTCTCGTGAGCGGTACGCTCAAGTCGCGCGTGAAAGACGCCTTCATCCTCCCGGACATACTGGGCTCCGATCATTGCCCGGTAGGTATTACCATCCTCTAGGTGTCCGTATTTGGCACATTTCTTTGTTCTCGGCTCCGGTGCTCGACGCAGTACTCTACGAGTACAGCTTACGGAGCTCCTCGCCGACGCCGCGAACTGTACTCAAATACGAACACCTTTAGATTTCTTCAAATCAACATCTCCCATGATTATATAAATATGAAAAATATACCATTGGCAGAGCGTTTGCGGCCGCAGACGATCGAAGAATTTCTCGGCCAGGAGAAAGTTTTCGGCGAGGGATCGTTTCTCCGCGATGCTCTCAAGCGCGATCAGGTTCCCTCACTTGTTTTATGGGGACCGCCGGGAAGCGGCAAGACGACGCTGGCCAGGATTTTGTCGAACATCATCCAAGCGGAATTCATCCAGCTTTCGGCAGTGAGCAGCGGCAAGAAAGATCTGCAAGCAGTGCTCATGCGAGCAGAGGAAAATCATGAAAAAGGAAAACAGACGATTCTCTTTCTCGATGAAATCCACCGTTGGAACAAGGCCCAGCAAGATGCTCTCTTGCCTTTTGTCGAGTCGGGCAAGCTGACTTTGATCGGCGCGACGACGGAAAATCCCAGTTTCGAGATCAATGCCGCTCTCCTTTCGCGCACGCGCGTACTCGTTCTGGAAAAGCATACGGTGGAAACGCTGACGCATCTTCTGGAACGAGCTCTGGCTGACGATCCGGAACTCAAGAAGAAAAAGGTCAGCGCATCGGTCGATACGCTGGCTTTTATCGCAGCGGTTTCCGGCGGCGATGCGCGGCAAGCTCTCAATATTCTGGAAGCCTGCGCCTTGCAAGAAAAAAGTATCACGCCGGAACTGGTAGAAAAGATCGTGGCGCGTTCGCATATTCTCTACGACAAGGGCGGGGAGGAACACTACAATATCATCTCGGCTCTCCATAAATCCATGCGCGGCCATGATGCCAACGCGGCCCTCTACTATCTGGGACGGATGCTGGAAGCCGGGGAAGATCCGCTCTATGTGGCAAGGCGTCTGGTGCGTTTCGCTTCGGAAGACGTAGGGTTGGCGAATTCTTTTGCGCTGCCTCAGGCGGTGGCGGCTTTTCAGGCCTGTCAGATGCTCGGCATGCCGGAGTGCGAGATCCATCTGGCGCAGGCGGTCGTCTATTTGGCACAGTCCAAGAAATCCAATGCCCTCTACATCGCCTACGGCAAAGTCAAAGAAGATGTGAAAAACTTCCCCAACGAACCGGTGCCTTTGCATCTGCGCAACGCCCCGACCAAGTTGATGAAAGAGCTCGACTACAGCAAAGGCTACAAATACACGCCTGAATATAAAACCAAAGAAGCTGCAGAGCAGGAATATTTTCCTGATAAACTCAAGGGAAGGAAATATATCACTATCAAGCCGTCAGCAGAAAAAGATCCTCATGCTTGACAAAAGGTAAAAGCTTTGCTAAACTATTGCTGCTCAGAATGCTCGATGCATTCTGATAGAAACAGCGGGCGATCCTGAGTGTCGGGGTCGTTTTGTTTTCTGGAGAAGTTATTTAAGAGGAGCAGCACATGAATATGGAAGAGCCGGAAGTGATGGAAAAAATTGTGGCTGCGAAGGCCGCAATTGGAGCAGGTGACGTCGCGGCCGCCCTCAATTTGAGGGGGCAGCTCTCGCAGGGCGTAGCACATCACCCGCATCTCGAAGCGGAGTACTATCGTATCTACGATAGCGTCTCCGAATTGCTGCAGCGTCGGCCGAGGAAAAGCTGAAAGCTGGCAACGCGCCGCATCCACTCATACTCGGACTAGGGGAACATTTCTAGCTCCGAGTTTTGATTTTTTGGCAGAAATGAGGGAGAATGTGCTAGAATGATACTTCTCCAATTATTAAGATTTTTCATCTATGGACATACGGATTTCTCGGGAAAATATGGCATATTGGGCGAAAAAAGGCGCCCTGGGGTTTCGTTTTGAAATAACTGGCAAGGATGGGGTGGTTATCTCACAGGGCGGAAGACATACCTGCGTGCTGAAGATTGATGAGCCGGAAAAAGTGACCCGGAGAAAACTTATTCTCTTGGCGCGCCGGGTGGTGCAAGAAGCGCTGGCCAAAAAATATACTTCTATCGTTCTTGATTTTCAAGATTTCAAACGCCTGGCAGGCTATACCACGAATTATGCAATTGCACAAAATGTGGTTAAACCATTTTCGGGAGTATCTGATGGAGAACTGGCGGAACTCTTGGCGGTGAATTTTCTCATGGCGCAGTTCGAATTTCGTGATTATCTTTCCGAACCCAAAGAAGGCTTCTCAAAATTGGGTACGGTCGTTTTAACCAATGCGAATAATAAGGAAATCCAGACGGGGATAAAAAAGGGCATCATCATCGGCGAGGAGGTGAACCGCTCGCGGCACATTGCGACGATGCCGGGCGGAGAGATGACGCCGGAAATCTTGGCCCAGCACGCCCGAGAGTCCGTGAAAGGGTTGCCGGTGAAAGTTTCTGTCCTGGATGAGAAGGCAATGGAAAAGCTCAAGATGGGCGGCATTCTCGGGGTCGGCAAAGGATCCGATGCCAAGCCGTGTTTTATCATTTTGGAATACTTTGGCGGTAAGAAGAACGAGAGGCCAGTCGTGCTCGTGGGCAAGGGTGTCACGTTCGATACGGGCGGACTCAATTTGAAGCCGACGGATTCCATCTTGGGGATGAATATGGATATGTCCGGCGGGGCAGCGGTGATTCATACGCTCGCGGCAGCCGCTCGTTTGAAATTGAAGAAAAACGTCATCGCGCTCATTCCGGCGGTGGAAAATATGCCTTCCGGATCGAGCTATCGCCCCGGAGATGTTCTCCGTTCCATGTCGGGGAAAACCATTGAAGTTCTCAATACCGACGCGGAAGGGAGAATTATTTTGGCGGACGCCTTGCATTATGCCAAGCGTTATAAGCCCTCGCTCGTCGTCGATGTGGCGACGCTGACGGGAGCCGCCATGGTAGCGCTCGGGGAACGGGCGACGGCACTTTTTACAGCTGATGAAAAATTAGAACTGACGTTCCGCCATCTCGGGGAGGAGAGCGGGGACTACGTCTGGCCGCTGCCGCTGTGGGAGGAATACGATGCGGAAATCAAGGGGATTTTCGGCGATGTCGCGAACGATACGAAAAAACGCTGGGGCGGAGCCATCACGGCGGCCGTTTTTCTCAAACAATTCGTCGATAATAGCTATCCCTGGGTGCATCTCGACATCGCGCCCAGGATGACCACTCTTCCCGACGAATTCCTCGCCAAAGGCTCCGCCGGCGCTCCGGTGCGGCTTCTCGTGAGACTTTTGGAAAAGTTTTAAATTCTTTGTTTATTCTGTGAAATTGCTATTTTATAAAACTAATCTTTCCTCTTTTAAAATATTCTTTTTTTATTTGTTTAGCTAGTGCAATAATGTCATCCTCTAGTAATTTGGAAAAATCTTTTTTCTTGAAAAGCTCAATAAAGATAGCTACCATTTGATCATAAAAATTTTCTTCCCCAGTAAGTCTCCACCAGAAATCTTTGCCGATTAATATGGGTATTTTCATCTGTCCCCCGACAGAACTGGCAGCAATCTTTTTGTAGTGGCCACTTACCTCTTCTATTGTTCCGTAAACTATGCCTAAGGAAAAAGTTGGCATGGTAGCGACATGATTTCTTAATAAAAGTCTATAGGCCGCATTCATTTCTGAAACGATGGGCTTTACATCACCAGAATTAATAGTGTTTGGGCCAGCTTTTAGCTGAATTATATAGTTTGTATCTACTGACAACTCTTTTTTATCCTTAAATTCAATATCCATCCCTGGAGTACCTGAGGCATTGGCTCCAAGAAACATAATGCACATCTTTTGCATCTTTTCCCCAAAAGTTGTACTGATAGAGGTTCCGAATACGCGTGGATAGAGTAGGGCTTTGGCCATATTAATGCTACTCAGGTTTCCTAAAACCCCGCTTGAAAGAGCGGTTACGATAAAAGGATTCACATTGAATTTCGATAACTTGTGTCCAGACTTCAATTTTTCGAGAATGATATCTGCAAATTCAGTCTCAAAGAAATATCTTAGCTGACCCTTCAGTTTCTTATCCATAAGCTATAATAGTTAACTTTAGGTTAATAATACCAACAAATTGATAAATAACCAATTATCGATAACCCTTGCATTAGGCAATGGTTATTTGGTATACTATGAAAGTAGATTAAACAAAAAATATGAATACTCTTTGTACGGTTTCTGAAGCAGCGACACAGGTAGGTGTTTCTGCTGACACGATTAGAAGGTGGGATAAAAAAGGCCTCATCAAGGTTAGGCGTTCTGATCTGAACTACCGACTCTTTGATATTAATGAAATAAAGCGATTACACGGAAAAGTAGCCGGCAATCATTCTTCTAACAATTATAAGATTCTTAAATCTCAGAAAAAAACAAAATATACTACGATTGAGCTTTTCGCTGGTGCCGGCGGTACTGCTATCGGATTTGAAAACGCTGGATTGAACCACATACTTCTCAATGAGTGGGACAAGAATGCCGTTGAGACTTTGAAGAAGAATAAACCACACTGGAACGTCATTGGTGGAGATATTGCCAAAGTAAACTTTCGAGGACTGAAGGCGGATATTGTGCAAGGAGGGTTTCCGTGTCAGACGTTCAGTTACGCGGGGAAGAAGATGGGATTTGAAGATGCGAGAGGAACGATGTTTTTTGAATTCGCCCGTTGTGTCAAAGAAGTGAAGCCAAAGATTGCTTTAGGAGAGAATGTTCGTGGGCTCTTAAAACATGACAATGGCAGGACGCTTGCCTCAATGGTCGAGATTATGGAAGGTTTGGGGTACAGAGTGCAGTACCGAGTGGTACGCTCACAATACTTAGATGTTCCACAGAAACGTGAGCGACTGATTATTTTGGCGGTAAGAAATGATTTAAAAATCCCTTTTATTTTTCCTAAAGAAAAGGACTACACTATTTCATTGAAAGAAGCGCTTAAGGATTGCCCGAAATCAGTAGGGCAAGAATATCCGGAAAAAAAGAAAAAGATATTGGAACTTATTTCTCCGGGCGGCTATTGGCGAGATCTTCCCGAAAGACTCCAGAAAGAATATATGGGTGCCAGTTTTTATATGGGTGGGGGGAAAACGGGCATGGCAAGAAGGTTATCATGGGATGAACCGAGTTTGACACTGACCTGCAGTCCAGCGCAGAAGCAGACCGAAAGATGTCATCCAAGAGAAACGAGGCCGCTCACTGTTCGAGAGTATGCCAGAATCCAGACATTTCCCGATAGTTGGAAATTCTCCGGATCGATAGCCTCGCAATACAAACAAATAGGGAACGCTGTCCCGTGTAATTTGGGCTATCATATTGGTAAGTGCTTAATCGCCATGCTTGATGGAAAAATTGATTCTAAAACTATGGATATAATAACTTCTGAGAAAACACATACTCAGGAAACCTTATTTTGATATTAAATTTGTGTATGACCACGCTGCCCGATGAATTCCTCGCCACAAAGGCTCCCGCCCCCCCGGTGCGACTCCTCGTGAAACTGCTGGGGAAGTTTTAGAGTATTTTGTTTGGTACGAGCATGGAAGAGACAATAAAAAGTAGGTAATGGATATGAAAAATCCCATGGAGTTTCCGGAAGGAAGCAAGGATCCGCAAGAAGATCAGCTGAAAGAGATTGTTTCTTTTTCAAAAAGCAACAACATTAGCAGCGAGGAACTCTTTATTGCCTATAAGCTGGCGATGGGACTCTCTTTCGGAGAGTTGGATTTGAAACAGCCACCTCGTGAAACAGTCTTTGCGTTGGCGAAAATGATGGGCGAGCATTTGCAGAATGGTTTAGCCGTCAACCGGATTGCAGGATTAATCGATACGAAAAGGCTTTACGAAGCCGCGGTCGAAATCTACTCTGTCATGGTGGAGGGCATGCAGATAACCGAAGAAGAGAAAAAGCTATTGAAGTCTATCGTCGCAGAAAAAAAGTCAGGTGTGATTACGGTTGTTGATGATCAGACAGGCGAAAAACTTATTACAATAACAGTAACGAAAGGGTCTCCGCCGGATGGTTATGAAAGGAATGCATTGGCAGGTAACCTTATCCAGTATTTGCAGGAATACAAGGATAGAAAGGTTGGAATCACTTTTGTTGCCGACTGAGATGACCACGCTCCCTGATGAATTCCTCGCCAAAGGATCTACCGGCGCCCCAGTCCGTCTCTTAGCGAAGCTCTTGGAGAAGATGTAAGAGGTATGTCCCTTGCTTTTTTTCTTCAGATGTGCTATACTGAGCTTAAAGAAATGCAAAAAAGCAGATAACAAAAATAAAAACCATCCCGAATAATAAATGAAGTTAGGAAAGAGCTATATTCACAAGATATTCCACACCCCAGTCTTCTGGGGTGATTTATTTTTTGGGGCAGAAAAAAATAACAAGAAACCATCATATGTCTACTGAACAGAAAATTAAATGTCCAAAGTGTAACACCTCAATTTCTATTGATACTGTCTTGACGCATCAAATTGAAGAAAAGATAAAAAAAGAATTCGGTGAGGCAAACAGACTAAAAGAGGCTGAGATCGTAGAACAAAAAAGAGAATTGGAAGATCAAAGGAGTAAACTCGAAGAAATACAAAAAAACACACAGATCGAAGTCAACAAAAAAGTTGCCGAAAAACTTGCTACGGAAAAAATTGATTTATGGAAAAAGGCGCAAATAGAAGCAGAAAAACAAAAAACAGGTGAAATAAAACTTTTAGAGGAGCAGATAAAAGGCAAAGATGAAAAGTTAGCGAAAGCTAATGTTGAGGCTTTGGAAGCTCGAGCAGATAGACAAAAATTAGAAGAAGACAAAAAGAGTTTTGAATTGGAAAAAGTAAAACAGATCGAAGGGGAGCGTAAAAAAATTGAAGAAGAAGCTTTTACTAGAGCAACAAAACAGAACGAGAGAGATTCAGTTAAATTGCTAAAACAGTTAGAGGAGTCAGATAAAGAAAAAGAAGCTGAGAGAAAAATGTTTGAAGAACAGCTTGCAGAAAAAGATGTAAAATTACGAGAAGCAAACAAAAAAGAACTAGAAATACGTAAGGAAAAAAATGAACTTGAGGAAGAAAAAAAGAACTTTGAGATTGAGAAGCAAAGGCAGTTAGATGAGGAGCGTGTAAAGATTTCTGAAGAGGCGAGTAAAAAAGCGACTGAAGAGAATCATTTTGTTATAGCTCGACTTCAGAAACAGCTTTCCGACGCCACGAAGGCCAAGGACGATCTTGCACGCAAGTTAGAGCAGGGCTCACAACAGACGCAGGGTGAAGTTTTGGAATTAGAACTGGAGGAAGTTTTGAAAGCTGAATTTCCTCATGATGAAATAGTCCCAGTACCTAAGGGGATAAAAGGCGCGGATATTATTCAGAGAGTATTTGACCATTCTGGACACATCTGTGGTCAAATTGTATGGGAATCTAAGAATGTAAAAGCTTGGAGTGAAAACTGGATACAGAAACTCAAAGATGATCAAAGACTAGTGAAAGCAGATCTTGCGGTAATTGTTTCCTCCGTTTTGCCTCCAGATATAAAGGGCATTTCCTTACGAGACGGTGTTTGGGTATGTGATATAAAACTTACAACATCTATTGCCACAATGCTCAGGCAATCACTTGAGGCTGTTTCGATGGAAAGAATGATGTCTGTTGGGAAAAATGAAAAAATGGAAATTCTTTATGCATATCTTACTGGCGTTGAATTTAAACAACGTATTGAGGCAATTGTAGAAGCATTTACAGGGATGAATGAAGGTCTGCAGAAAGAACGGATGGCGTATGAAAAGATCTGGGCTGAGAGGGAAAAGCAAATCAAGAAAGTTGTAGTTAATACGATTGGTATGTATGGTGACTTAAGCGGCTATGCTACTTTGCCTCAGATTAAGGCCCTCGAATTAGGAGATGGGGAAGAAATAAAAAATTTGAAATAATTTTTTTTGTCATTTTTCTATGAAATTACAAAAAATTTCTATCAAAAACTTTCGAGGATTGAAGGGGAATAAAAATGTAGTTGATTTTACAAATTCAGACATAATTTTTTTAATCGGTCAGAACGATATAGGAAAATCTTCTTTTCTGAAAGCCTACGAATTTTTTGTTGAGCCGAAAAAATCGGCAGAACTGACAGATTTTTACGATTATAGTGAGTCGAACACATTGGAAATAGAGGCCGAATTTTTGCTAGATTCAGCAGATAGTGTGAATAGTGATTTGCGTGTCGATGAAGATGTTGCAAGCGAACCAAACTGGATTAAAACTAAATGGGCAGATCTGAATAATATTGTGAGAATTAAAAAGGTTTGGGATAAGCAAGGCGATTTTAAAAAATATACGTGGAAGCCGAGCGCCGCTGATTGGGTGATGAACGGTTTTGGAGGACTTCATCAGAATCTTCAAAAATTTGCTCCAACCCCCATTGCTATAAATGCAATGGAAACAGAAAATTCGTTAGAGGAGAAGGTTAATAAACTTATAAATGATAGTTTTTTAAAAACGGTTAAAAGGGATTATCCATTGGAATACGTGGCAGCAGAAAACGCGGTAAAAAAATTACAGAATAGTGTTCTTGCACCAGAAAATGTTTTAGAGCACAATAAAAAAATAAACAGGCTTTTTAAGAAAGTTTTTTCGAACCTTGAATTAGAGATTTGTCCGAAGAATGAGGATATAAAGCTAGTTGATGCCTTCAAGAAAAATCACTCAATAAATGTTAAGACAGGCGGTTCTAGTAGAACTGAAACATTTCGACAGCATGGGCACGGTGTTATTCGCCAAGCACTTTTTAATCTCAATTAGGGTCTAATTCCCCGCCGCTTGCGGCGAGTATCAAAGACAAATTTGTCAAAGATACCTCGCGGCTTGCCGCGAGGAGTATTCATCTTTTTAGCATTTTTGAAAAATGTTGGTGGCGAGGAATCGAATAAGAAAGAATACCTGATTCTTTTTGAGGAGCCAGAATTATTTCTTCATCCTAAAGTGGCTTATATGTTACGTAAGAGTTTATATGATCTAGCTCAGAATAGTTCATACCAGGTTCTCTGTTCTTCGCATTCCCCATTAATGATTGATATCTCAAGGCCGAAATCATCTATTGTTCGAGTTGTAAAAAATGTTGACAAGACAACAGCCACTCATCAAGTTGGGGAGGAGTTATTTCAGAGAAATGATGAAAGCAAAAAAAGAGTGCAGATGATTAATCGTTTCAATCCAAATGTGTGCGAATCTTTCTATGCGGACTTAGTTCTATTAGTTGAAGGGGACACAGAGGCTATTGTTTTTAGAGACTTGTTGGAAAGATTTTTTCCAGAGAAAGAAGTCTATGTCCTGAATACCGGATCAAAAAATAACATGCCATTCTTTCAAGAAATATTAACACACTTTGTGATCAGACATTTTATAGTACACGATACCGATACTAGTGATAAAGCTTCGTCTTGGACATTAAATAAAAAGATATGGCAACAAGTTGAAAAATCTAACAAAAATACAGCTGGGCTTGCGAGGCGATATGTTTTCAAGAATAACTTTGAAGAAGATCACATGTATAATAAAGAAAGAAAAATAGCAGACGGAAAACCGTTGGCAGCATTTAATTTTGTACAGGAAATTAATTCCTTGGATAGTGATAAAAAATGTGTAGTCTTCTTGAAGGACATGTGTAGTGACGAGCCTAAAATAAATCATAATCAGCAATATATCCAGAAGCTGTTTCAATAAATAGAGATAGAAGGGGAAAACGTTGTCTGTTTTATTGTGGTTACGTAACTAATTACGTAAACGACGAAATCATCCTAACATAATTTATAAGGTATCCTGGAAACGGAAGAATAGCGGGGGAATCAAGACTTTTTAGTATTGTTTGAAATGGCTCATGGGAGCTGTTTTTACTTTTGGGTTGGAATCAATTGGGTTGACCGAGATTACTATTTGGAGTAGCCTGTTATTTCAATCGTTCTTTCCAATATGAAGGGGAATATGCCTTCATCTTATCAACGGAAGTTTCCAGAAGGAGCAACACATGGCCACGTCAAAACTGCCTGTGGATTTCGTCCCTGTCTCGGATATGCTCTACCGGCTCTCTCAAGAGAGGCCGGGTGTGTACTGTAACCTGCGTCCGAACCAGAGGGCGCGAAGAGAGATGGAACAGTTCTGGATTTTCGGTGATGAATTTTTTGTACACAAGCCGGTAAGGTTGTTTCTCCAGGGGCTCAAGCCGAAGGCCAAAGTGCTCATGCACTTCCAGGGATACGGTGCCAAAGACCAGGGCACGGCGCTCGTTACGATCGATTCCATCTATTGGACCGACGAGCCGTATCCTCGGCTGGATTTCAAGCATCCGCCGGAGCTTGTCCGCATCCATGGCTGTCCCAACTTCTGGGGCGCTTTCATCCTCGCAATTACAGCCGCTCCGGAAACAGCCGAAGAGTTCGTCAGGGAAGATCGCGGCGGCGTTTTGTTCTACCACACGGTGCTCGCACTGGGCTTCGGAGAAGAGAGCACGCTGGATCTCTATAGCATCGACGCAAGCCGGGCGGCAAAACGATACTATGTGCAAGTGAAGATGGAAGAAAACTGGGCATGTTCGTCGAAGCGGGACGTATGTCAGACGATTGCCGACTTTCTCAATTACCTTCCTGGTGACATTGATCCGAAAGATGTCATCGAAGCCTTCGGCCGCGGCAAGCCTTACGGTATCCTACCGTTACCGGAATGAAAGACTGAGGGCTTACTTTCTAGCGAACAAGAAATAGTAGAAATCAATTGAGAACAAGTGACACCAGACGCCGTTGGGAGAACTATCCCGCGGCTCTGTTTTTTATAAAAAGAATAGCGGGGAATCAAGACTTGTTCAATATTATTCGAAGACGGCTCACGGGAGCTGTTTTTTGGTGCCTCGAATGGGATGTTGAAATCTGGTATACTGGGCTTGATTAACGAACCATCATTAACATCACCCCAACATACTTGAGAATGTTGGTATGTTGCAAATAATCATATGAAATATTCTGGAGGATGTCATTGCGGGATAGTGAAGTATGCAGTCGAGGCGGATCTCTCGCGTACGATGACCTGCAACTGTTCGCATTGTCAGAAGAAGGGATTTATTCTGGAGTTTGTTCCGGTGGAACAATTCACACTGCTCTCGGGCGAAGATATGCTTACCGAGTACCGGTTCAATAAAAAAGCCATCGCTCATCTTTTCTGCAAGGTCTGCGGGGTGCAGTCTTTCGGTCGCGGTACCGACCGAGCAGGGAAGGCAACAGCGATGATTAACGTTCGATGTCTTGACAAGGTCGATTTTTCGACCCTTCACTCATCGGAATTCGACGGTCTATCTCGTTAAATCACATCGCACCAGTAAAGCCGTGTCTAACTGGGTAAACTACACGCATGATGGAATCTCTCATCACAACTGAGAAACTATTGGAGGTATAAATGGTGGAATAAAAAAATCCCGGTAGTCTTTATGGTTCAGGACTACCGGGTTTTGTCATATTTTGTGTCAGTTGTGCGCAGCTTTATTCGAGGAAGGCAGGGTAGCGCGATACTTCCTGCAGGAGATCTTCGTTCGAATAGTGCGGGCGTGTGATTTTCATCCAACCGGATGTCCAGAACGGATCCTCGGCGGGGCGAACCTTCCGTACCCAGCCAGGATATGTTTGTTGTCTCCTGCTGTTGTTTGGATCGCGCCGAGTGTAGTGGATGACTTCGCAGTTGTGGATGCGATCCTCGGGCCGATTGGAAAGAACGAGTTCGCGGAATCGCAGTTGCGAAAGGCGCTCGATCCGTACTTGGAAAGCTCGCATCGCTTCACCGTGGCAGTCAATGATAACGCGTTTGTCGGTGCATTCACGATGCAGGGTATCGAGTACGCGGTCGATGCGCAGGCAGAGCGTCATGAATGATTCGCCGTTTGGCGGTCGCCAGAAGAACGGTTCAATTTCGCGCATTTCGAGCGATTTTCCGAAGCGTTCTATCCGTTCGTCTTCGGGGCAGATATCGAGATCGCCCCAGTCACGTTCGGTGAGGTACGGATCGGTAAACCAATCGGCTCCCGGTAGGCCATGCAGGGCTCCGGTCTCTTTTGCCCGGATGGCTTCCGATGTGCAGTGACGATCGAACCCGTACTCTTGGCAGAAGTTTTTCCGGAGCCAGATGCCGGTCATTTCGGCTTGTTTCCGGCCGAGCCTAGTCAGACGGTAACTGCTGGAATGGCGCTTACGGAAATTTTCGGAAAATGCGGTGTGGTCACCAGCCTCGGAGAGACGTTTTGCCTTATTGCCCTCCGACTGTCCGTGACGGACGAGAACGAGGTCGATGGGTAGCGTCATGATAAGGTACTCCTGTACTGTTTGGGTATCTACACTTAAGCCGTAAAAATCAGTTCTGTCAACACTTAGGCTAGAGTTTTGTTTTCTCAAAGAGGAAGAGGTAAAATGAGATTATGAAATCATATACTATTGCAACCCAGAAAGTATTTCTGGGGCGGGGGAATAGCGGGGAATCAAGACTTACTTAATATTATTTGAAGACGGCTCGCGGGAGCTGTTTTTTGGTGTCTCGAAGAGGATGTTAAAATCTGGTATATTTGAAACAGAGCAGACAGCAGTATGCAATTTGAATGCATAGCGCTCGACATCCTGGATGTATTCTAGCATTTTGCAAAAAGCTAGAATGATATGTTAGGATGTACATGGCAGGAGGGGGTAGTAGTAGCAGAGCATAGAATATGCATATGGCGATCAATTATAAATACGTGGAGAGGCTGGTCAAGGGATTTGCCAATCACAACCGATTGAAAATATTGGAACTGCTTGATCGGGAGCCGGAGTTGTCTGTGGACACGATATCCAAGAAGCTGAAGATCGGCTATGAGAACGCCTCTGATCATATCCGCAAGATGGCGATTGCCGGACTGGTGATGAAGCGTAGCGACGGCCCGCATGTCCGCCACAAGCTCACCTCTCGCGCTAAGACTATTCTAGTATTTTGCAAAAAGCTAGAATAGTCATATGTATCATCTTTATATTCTCAAGTGTGCGGATGGGACGTTGTATACGGGAATCACGGTTGATCTGAAAAGGAGAATGATGGAGCACAATAGTTCGGCACGCGGGGCGAAATACACGCGGGGTCGCCGACCGGTCACACTGGTTTTTTCCAAGAAATTCCGCACCCGTTCCGCCGCATCCGTTGCCGAATCCCGTATCAAAAAACTTTCTCGCAGAGAAAAACTCGCTGTAGTGAAAAAATATGGTAGTATGGATTTAAAATAAACAAATCTAAAATTTATGAAACATTTTTTGTGGGGAGTGTTTGCCATCGTTATCTTTGCCATCGTTTTTATTATTAATGGTCAGAAAATCGGTCCCGCTGAAATCGGTCCGGCCGGCAGAGACGATGGCTTTGCAATTCCGAACGGCGCTGGAGAGAGGGAGAATGCCAAAAAAGAAACGTATGTCATTCCAGAAGAGGGCGGCGATAATCTGAACATAGTTTGGAGCGGCGGGAAGTGCGAGGGCAGTGGATTGGTAGAATTTGGGACGTTGCCGATGAAAGCGGAGGATTTTTCCATGTATCTGCCGTATGGGATGTTGGCGGATGCTCATGTTACCCCGATCGATCATGGCTATTTTTCGCCGATGATTCCCGATTCTTTGCGCGACACCTATGAAGTCCGCGCTATTGCCGATGGCACTATCGTACGCATCGGGACGAGAAACAAGGTCGTAGGAGATCAGAATCACAATCAGATAAGACCGGTAGAATATAGGCTGGATATCGAACATACCTGCACCGTGTACAGTTATTTCGATCTCGTCACTTCGCTCGCCCCTGGTATCCAAGCGCACTTGGATAAAGCCGGAGGGACAGGTTTCTTTGGTAGAATTCCTATCAAGGAAGGCCAGCTCATTGGCCGTATCGGAGGGCAGACGCTCGATTTCGGAGTGTATAACAATGACGTGCGGCTCTCAGGATTTGTCAATCCGAAGAGCTATTATGGAGAACCGTGGAAGATCCATACGGACGATCTCTATAAGTATTTCAAGGAACCGGCGAAAAGCATCTTACTTGCCAAGAATCCGCGCCAAGCAGAGCCGCGGGGAGGGCGCATCGATTATGACATTCCCGGAAAGGCAATCGGGAATTGGTTTGTGGAAGGAACGAATGGTTATAAAGGCGTGAGTCAAGACCGGTACTGGGACGGACATTTGGCGCTCGTGTATGATTTTTTGGATCCGACGCTGATCCAATTCTCCATCGGCAATTTCGGCGGAAAAGCGAAACAGTTTGGCGTGAAGAATAATATTCCGGACCCGGCAACGGTTGATACCTCTACGGGACTGGTGCGTTATGAGCTGGTGCAATCCTCGTACATGGATAAACAAACCGGCCAGGGCTGGAGAATGATGAATGTGGTGGACGATGTTGTCGGAGTCAACACGGAATTCGTAGAAGGCACGGCTCTGATACAGATGATAGAAGATGGACGGCTCAAGGCGGAAGTTTTCCCCGGGAAAAAAGCCGCTCAGGTTTCCGGTTTCACCGAAAAAGCCAGAGTCTTCGAAAGATAGGATAGGAGAAAGATATTTTATGAAGAACGTGAAAACAGCTTCTATGAGCTGTTTTTTCGTTTACCAAGTCAGAAGTTTGGAAAATGTGTATTGAGAGAAAAAATTTATTTTTACGTTCTAAATTTATAGAGCAAATATCTTGATATGGCTAGGCTTCTGACATGGTGCACAAAGAGTGTATAACTTTTCGACTTGTTTCATCACTTAGTAGCAGAAAATATCGCCATTCGTGCCTCATATAAGCCGTGAAGCGCCTATTTTTCGTGCGCTTTCAGAGAGTACGATTTTAGGCATTTTTTCCGGGGTTGACGCTTTCCCATCGAGTGGCGTAAAATGGGGTCATGTTGAACTAAAGTGGGTTGAAGTGGGGAAAATGCTAAAAACTTACGACAAACAACTTACAACTTACGACGAGGTCAGATTGCGTATCTAAAAAATTGTAAAGAGATTTGTTTGTTGTTAGTTGTTAGTCGTATGTTGTCAGTCAAAAAGTTATGTTCATCGGGGAATATTCGCACACCATCGATCCCAAAAAGCGCCTGGCGCTCCCTTCGAAGTTCCGCGGCGAACTGGGAAACAAAGTGGTGGTGACGCGCGGATTGGATTCCTGCCTCTTCGTCTATCCGATGAAGGTGTGGGAAGAGCTGGCGGCGAAGATCGGCACCTTGCCGGTGGGCGGATCAGGGACGCGCAGTTTCACCCGGCTGATGCTGGCCGGCGCCACGGATGTGGAGCTCGACAGCCAGGGACGTGTGCTTCTCCCGGAATATCTGAAGTCAGACGGCGGACTGAAAAAAGATGTCACCATCGTGGGGCTCTACAATCGTCTGGAAATCTGGGATACGGTCAAATGGAACAAGTACAAGTCGCAGGCGGAAAAAAATACCGGGAAGATCGCGGAAGAACTGGGCAAGCTGGGAGTGTACTAAGAGTGAATCAGGAATCAGGAATTGTGAATCAGGAATAAAAACATTGAGAATACAAAAGCATTCAAAACCAAAACATTCATACAAAATTTATTTGCGGTAATGTTTTGGAGGTTGAATGAAATATATGGAACGTACGAAGCATGTGCCGGTTCTTTTGCAAGAAGCAGTTGACGGACTTCGAGTGAAGTCGGGCGATGTGGTCGTGGATGCGACGCTGGGCGGCGGGGGACATACGCGAGAGATTTTGAAGTGTGTGTTGCCTGCCCGAAATGCTACGCGGAGCGTTGCAGGCGGGTCTGGCGGCAAAGTTATCGCGCTGGACGCTGACAAATCTGCTCTCGAGAAGTTTTTGGAAGCGGCTCGGTCTGATGAGTTCCTTACGAAGGCGCTTGCGGACAAATCGCTCATACTCGCGCACAAGAATTATTCTTTCCTGGGAGGGGTGCTCGAGGATGAGGGGATCGAAAAGGCGGATGCCATTTTGGCGGACCTCGGATTTTCTTCGGATCAGATTGAGGACAGCGAGCGGGGATTCAGTTTTCAGCAGAGCGGCATTCTCGACATGCGGCTCAATCAGGAAACGGAATTGACAGCGCAGACAATCGTGAATACATTTTCACTCGAAGAGATTGAGCATATCCTCCGCGAGTACGGAGATGAAAGCGAGAGTCGACGCATCGCCAGAGCGATTGTCACGGCACGAGAGAAAAAACCCATCGTGACGACTGTGGAGCTACGAGAATTAATAGAGAAAGTATATTCGAAAAGACAGACCCTTCGACAGAGTTCAGGGCGGCCTGGTTATAAACCAATCCGAATCCACCCAGCCACCAAAACTTTTCAGGCGCTCCGTATCGCGGTCAATCAGGAATTCGAGCATTTGGAGCAGTTTCTTGAGGAAGCAGTGAAGCATTTGCGTTTGGGTGGAAGACTGGCCATCATCACGTTTCATTCCGGCGAAGATCGTATCGTTCAGCAGTTTTTCAAAAAACAGGCTCAAGGATGTATCTGTCCCCCGGGATTTCCAGTCTGCCGCTGCGGGCAGAAACCTATTCTCAAAATACTGACGAAAAAACCGATTACTCCCAGTAATCAAGAAGTAAAGGACAATCCGCGCTCGCGCAGTGCCAGACTGCGAATTGTAGAGAAGCTCTCCTAACGCGGACTTATGTAGGCAAAACACTGACTAATACGGAAAAGTCAGCAAAATCAGCGCATAGTCCGTATCGGTCAGTCAAGTGAAAATAAAAACACAATTTATGCGCACGTACTCTCGTCAAACGAGCGATGTCTCGTCCTTGAGACAGATGAAAGGGCTCCGCTCGGAACTCGCGGGTTCGGTGCATATGCCGCTTCTCGGGGTACTGCTCGCGATTTTTGTTATTGGCGGCGGTTATCTTTATTCCGTCAACCGGAGCGCGGTCATGGGCTATCACCTGCGGACTTTGGAAAAAGAAATAAGCGCATTGAAACAGGAGAATGCGGAGCTGAAGATTTCGGAAGCTGATCTGCGCTCACTCTATCGGATCGAGGCTTCGGGAGAAGAGCTCCATATGCAGAAATTGGATACAATAACGTATCTTGAAGAGCGCGGCCCAGTCGCTTTGAAGTAGATCAAAGAATCGGAGCTGTTCGGAGGAATGTGATTTGTAAGAAAATAGGCGTATGCCCGGTAGTGAAATTTCGACAAAGTTTTCTTTGAAAACTTATAGAGAGTCGGACGTAGAAAATGAAGTAATTATGAAGGTTCGAATTCTTTTAGTTTGTTACGATAAATAATAGTCGAAACTCTACAACCGGGTATGCGCACCTCCGGAATTTTTCGATCGAGCATAGGAAAAAAAGAGAACGGCATATATGGTGGTCAGGGGCGGATGCGGATACTTTCGGCCGTTGTTTTTTTTGTCGGCGCCATTCTGATTTTTCGCTTGTATTTTATCCAAGTCGCAAGCCACGCCAAGTGGGTAGCTATGGCGGAAAATCAGCACAGCGCTTTCCAAGAGCTGGCCGCTGATCGGGGAGAAATCTATATCCATGATGGAGAGACGCGCTATCCTTTGGCTGTGAACCGCGAATATCAGATGGTCTTCGTGTCGCCAAAAGATGTCTCGGAGAAAGACCAGGCGGCGCTGGAGCTCTCCCGTATCTTAGGAGTAGATGCCGGAGAGATCCGAGATAAGCTGGATCGGCCGGATGACCCCTTTGAAATCATCAAGAAGCGTTTGAATGATGATGAAGTGGCGCGTATCAGAGAACTCCATCTGAAAGGCGTGGCGCTCATCCCTGAAAAATATCGGTATTATCCGGCCGGAGAACTGGCTTCGCAGGTTGTCGGCTTTGCCAGTCTGGGAGAAAAGGCCAGCGCGGGCGGCTATGGGATAGAAGCATCAGAGGATGATCGTCTGCGCGGCGTTGGAGGAACGGTATCGCAGGAAAAAGATGCCGGCGGACGCTGGCTTCCGCTTTCCGACCGCAATCTCGTGTCTCCCAAAAATGGCGACAGCCTGCTCTTGACGATCGACCGGGTCATTCAGTATGAAACAGAGAAGATACTGAAAGATTCCGTGGAGAAATACCAAGCGGATAGCGCATCGGCGATTGTCATGGATCCCAAGACGGGAAATATCCTGTCTATGGCGTCATTCCCGCAGTTCAACCCCAACAACTATGCTCAAGTAGAAGATTATTCGGTATTTATGAATCCGGCAGTGAGTAGTTCGTATGAGCCTGGATCAGTGATGAAGCCGCTCGTAATGGCGATGGGCATCGAAGAGGGAAAAGTAACGCCCTTGTCGGAATTTGTCGACACCGGTTCGGTGAGCGAGGCCGGGTACACTATCCGTAATTCAGAGGACAAGGTGTATGGCCGGAGTACGATGACCGAGGTTTTGAACCAGTCGATCAATACAGGTATCATCTATGTAGAAAAACTCCTCGGTAACAAGACCTTCGGCGATTATTTCACGCGTTTCGGTTTTGGCGAGCGGACGGGTATCGATCTGCCGGCGGAACTGGCGGGGAATACGAAAAATCTGAGCAATGCGCGTTCTACTATCAGTTTTTTCACCGCCGCATTCGGTCAGGGCGTGACGACCACTCCACTCCAGATGATCAGCGCTTATGCCGTGCTGGCCAATGGAGGGACGCTTTACAAACCGCATATCATCGATACTATCATCCATCCGGATGGCAGCGAGGAGAAAATCCAGCCGGAAAGAGTCCGCCAGGTCGTCAGCGTAGAAACGAGCCAGACCATGGGACAGATGCTCCGGGATGTGGTGGTGAACGGCCATGGAAAACGGGCGGATGTCCCGGGATACCAGGTCGGCGGCAAGACCGGGACGGCCCAAGTAGCCAAAAACGATGCCAGGGGTTATCAGGCGGGTGTGAGTATCGGATCGTTTATCGGATACGCGCCGCTTGATGATCCGCGTTTCGTGGTGCTGGTCAAGCTGGATAATCCGAAAAATGTAGAATGGGCTGAATCGAGCGCCGCCCCGACGTTTGGCGAGATTATGAAATTCCTGTTAGGATACGCCAAGATCAAGCCGACGGAAGCCACGAAGCCATAAGGAATCATGAATCATGAATCCATCCGTCACCAAGTTCTGGCGGGCAAGCATGAATCAGGGAACTGGCACTCTCTATTCTCGTAATTCACACCTCCTCATTCTTCCGTATGACGGGCTGTAATAACTTTTGAGGCTATGTTTGCATCGAAGAAGATATTGGAAAAAGTATTGCGCTTTATGGCGCGGAGGGTGCTTCGGAAGTACCGGCCGCTCGTCATCGGCATAACGGGTTCGGTAGGCAAGAGCCTGACGAAAGAAGCGATAGCGCTTGTTGTCTCGCGGGCGTATTTTACTCGCAAAGCGGAAGGCAATTACAATAACGAAATCGGTATTCCTCTCACGATCATCGGCGCCAAGAGCGGCGGTGGATCATTTTTTTGCTGGGCCGTCATATTTTGCAAATGGCTCTGGATGATGTTCATCCCAGTGCGTTATCCGGAGGTTTTGGTACTGGAAATGGGTATCGATCGTCCAGGAGATATGGACTATCTCCTCTCATTCGTACCGGTGAACATCGGCGTAGTGACCGGAGTATCGGCGAGTCATTTGGCGTTTTTCGGATCAGTAGGGAACATCGCCAAGGAAAAAGGGAAGCTGATGGCGTCTTTGCCGGAGGACGGCTTTGCCATCCTCAATGCTGATGACAAACGGGCAGAGAAGATGCAAGAAAAAACCAAAGCTAAAACAATCACGTATGGTTTCGGTTCGGAGGCTGGGCTCCGGGTGGACAATCTGCTCTTTCATCGCGAGGCGAAACGCGTGGAAGGATTCAGTTTCAAACTGAATTATAACGGCAAAACGATTCCGGTGCGTCTGCCGAAACTGGTCGCGCGGCACCATATCGCTGCGGCCCTGGCGGGAGCAGGAGTCGCGGTGGCGCTTCGGATGAATCTGGTAGAAATTGCGGAAGCGCTGGAGAACTTCGAGCCGCTTCCCGGGCGCCTGCGATTGCTCTTGGGAAGAGAAGGGATTATTCTTCTCGATGATACCTATAACGCATCGCCAGTGTCGGTTTTGGCCGCACTGGATGTGGTGAAGGAACTGGTGGCGCCGCGCAAGGTGGTTATTCTGGGCGATATGCTGGAACTGGGCGCGGATGCGAAGCAGGAACATGCGGCGCTGGCGCTGGCGGTCATCGACTCCGGAGCGCATATCGTGATAATGGTCGGGGAACATATGCGCGCGCTTTTCGAGGCGCTCTCTACTCTCGGCTTTCCACGCAAGCAGATGCTCTGGTTTCCCGATCCGATGACGGCGCTCCAAAATTTAAAAGACATCATCCGGGCGGAGGATCTCATTCTCATCAAGGGGTCGCAGAGCATGCGGATGGAAAAAATCACTCGGGCGCTTTTAGCCGATCCGAGTGAAGCAGCAACGGTGCTTTGCCGTCAGTCGGATGAATGGCAGAGTCGGTCGTTTGTGTCTCCGGCAGAGTGGACTTTGCAGAATGAATAGCGAATCAAGAATTAGGAATGAAGAGTTAAAACTCAAAATATCAGTTGTTTAAGATGGTTTTTTCTTTTATGCTTGATTCGTGATTCATAATTCCCTGCCTGCCGGTAGGCAAGCTGATTCTTCTCCAAAATGGACTTTTTTTCAATCCTTCTGATTGTTGCTGGACTGGTGCTGTTCGAGACGGTGTCGAGTATTGATAACGCCGTCATCAATGCCGAAGTGCTCGCGACGATGGGAAAGAAGGCGCGGCGCTTTTTTCTGACGTGGGGCATTTTCCTGGCTGTTTTTCTCGTGCGCGGACTCTTGCCGTGGCTCATCGTATTTCTGACGGTGCCGGATATCAGTTTCTGGGGATCGTTCATAGCCACGTTTTCCAATGATCCGAGCGTCGCACAGGCGATTCAGGCTTCTGCGCCGATTCTTCTTTTGGGCGGCGGCGTTTTTCTTTTGTTTCTTTTCCTGCATTGGCTCTTTCTTGAACCGAAAAATTTCGGTTTGCGCGGAGAGCGGTTCTTTCTGAGGCAGGGGGCTTGGTTTTATGCCATTGTTTCGATACTTTTGACTTTAATCGTCTGGTTCGCGATGGCCATAGATCCGTTGCTTGCCTTCGGGGCGGTGGTGGGGTCGACGGCCTTTTTCATTACCCATGGGTTCCGCCAGCACGCTGAAGAAGCCGAGCGCCGGATGATGGGCAACACCGGCATGTCGGACGTGAGCAAGATCCTTTTTTTGGAAGTGATCGATATGAGTTTTTCGATCGATGGCGTGCTCGGGGCGTTCGCCTTCACGCTTTCGGTGCCGCTTATCCTTTTGGGTAATGGTATCGGAGCGGTGATGGTGCGGCAGCTGACGGTAGCCAATATCGAACGGGTGAAGAAATATGTGTTTCTCAAGAACGGCGCCATGTACTCGATCTTTTTTCTCGGCCTCGTGATGGTGACGGGAGCTTTCGGGATACATATGCCGGAGTGGCTCGCGCCTGCCGTGACATTCTTCATCATCGGTTATTTTTTCTGGAAATCCCGCTTGACACTTTCGCTTAAAAGCGATTTGCACGCTTAAATAAAAAGAGGTATTATTGGAATGTGGAAGATGAAGATGTTTCTTCCGCATCTAAATCAGTTAATCCGTGATGTTCAAGTCTTATGACAGACAATGTGAAAGACAAGGATTTTATCGAGTATGCTGTCAAGATGCTCGTAGATAATCCGGACGATGTGAAGGTAGAAAGGAAGATCGATGAGATGGGAGTGCTCATCACGCTCGATGTCAATGCCAAGGATATGGGGATGGTCATCGGCCGCGAGGGGATGACAGCCAAGGCGCTCCGTACGCTGCTCCGGGTCAT